>ENA-ORCR01000069-ORCR01000069.1-marine-metagenome-genome-assembly--contig:-NODE-69-length-126246-cov-22.213840_pt1 | contig 126246 bp, 125 predicted proteins | sample MGYA00237782_ERZ508514 | MGnify/ENA primary metagenome ERZ508514 (study PRJEB26185, sample SAMN06268960) | marine metagenome | isolation source: Eden Landing Ponds, San Francisco, CA, USA | place...
CAGAGGGAGTCGGGGTTCTATCGCTCGTGGCTTGTATCGAGGAGTGTCAGATTCCTCCCACAGCTGAAGCCGTGGGCATCCTCCTTGCATCTCTGTGAAAAGTACCTACAACGTGCCCGAACCGGCCGACGGTCCCGCCGGAGTCGGCGCCCACGACGGCGAGCGACCCGCTCGGTTTACCAGTCGCAGGCGAGGCCGGCCGGTTCCTCGCCCTCGACGAACTCGACGTCGGTGTCCGGGCCCATTCGCGTCCCGTCCTCGACCGATTCGACGGTGAGAGGAACGCTCTGGGCGTCGGTGCAGCAGCCGAGGTTGACCATCTCCTCGACGGTCTCCCCGGGCGCGATCTCGTCCCACGCTCGCGCGAGGTAGTTGCGGAACGACGCCCGTTCGAGGAACTCGCGCCCGCCCTCGCCCATGTCCGGCGGGTACGACACCACCACTGTCGTCGCGGGCGTCCCCGCTGTCGTCTCCTCCTGGCCTGTGCTCATACCCGCTACTACGGCCTCGACCGAGTAAGCCGTTCGGGTGCTGTGTGCGGACCGCGCCGCCGCGTGCTGGGGCCACACCGGAAAAGCCCGGAGTAGCCGACAGGACCGCCCGTGAACCACCGAACCTGTTTTGAGGGGCGTTACCCAAGCCTATCTATGAGCGCCGTGGACGAGTGGGAAGCGATGCTGGCCGACGCGGGGGAACTCACCCCCGGGGCAGTCGACCGCATCGTCGGCGTCCACGGCGACCGGGGCCAGAAGGCCATCGAGGCCGTCGGCGAGGGCCGGGTCAAGGAGTACCGCGACTTCGTCGTCGTCGTCGGCCACGAGGACGAGTACATCATCGAGGACGACGACTGCGCCTGTCCGGACGCTTCGTACAACCTCGACGTCGCGGACCCCGAGGAACTGTGCTGGCACGCCATCGCCGCCCGCATCGCCGGCGCCATCGACGCGACAGAGGAACACGACATGTGGTACTCGGACGTCCGGGAGTTTTTATAGCCGGAGGGAACCAGTCCTCCTGGAGCGTGATCGCACATCCCCGTGAATAACGAGCGATCCGGCGGGCCAACGATTATCAGCCCGCCAGTACTACATGAACACAGTAACACGATACATGGCTGGAATCGGATTCGAAACAGGTGACCCGGACGGAAGCGTGCCGCGGATAGTCAAAACTCCCGACGTTCTCGGTGGCGATCCGCGAATCGAAGACAATCGCATCGGCGTCTCTCACGTCTATCAGCAGTACGTCGACGGTGACGCGACGCCCGAACGGATCGCCGAAGGATACGATATCACCCTAGCTGCGGTCCACGCGGCACTCGCGTACGCGTTCAGCAACCCCGATGAGATGCGTGATATCCAACGACGGAACCGGGAGCTTCGCGAATGCGCGACACCTGACCGCGTCGTCCCGGAAGACGGTGTCGAGTAGCGGCAATGGACGTACTTGCCGACGAGAACGCGGATACTGAGTGGATACACGTGCTCCGTGATGACGAACATGACGTCCAGCGAGTCGTCGACGTGGATGGGCTCGGCGTCGGCGCCCCCGACCGGGACGTCCTCGCTGTCGCCAAGCGAACGGAACGAACGTTGCTGACTGGCGACCAGTCGGATTTTCACGACCCACCGACGGACGACCACAGTGGCATCGTCATTGTCGCAGACGTAACGAGGTCCGGGGGCGAACTCCGGCGCGCACTTCAACGCATCGAACGGACGTATCCCGAGCTCGCCGGGAAGGTCGCGTACGTTAGCGACTGGATCTGATCGATCAGTGGATTCGGTCGCTGTCAAGTACTGACCGGCCATTGAAACCCACCGAATCGGCGGTGGCACCGACCCGCTGGCCGACCGGCCCTGCGAGAACTTTCTCCACCACGACGGCCGAATCGACTACGCGGGTGTCTTCGGCGAGTAGCTGGCGATCAGCGATCCACTTGACCGAAACCGGAAAGAGGCTGTACGCGCAGTGTACACGAAATGGTTCCCGGCACCTGGCTCGTCGTCGCCTCGGCGGTCGCAGGGGTCGGAACGGTCTTCCTGATCGGTTCGCTCTGGCAGTACCGCGACAAGCCCGGAGCCCGGTGGTTCCTGGTCAGTCTCGGTGGCCAGGCAGTCTGGAGCGGCACCTACGCCGCGGCGCTGCTCGTCTCCGACCCGGCGCTCCGGTTCGCCCTCGAAGTCGTCGTCTGGGCCGCCATGGCGACGATGAGCGTCACCTTCCTCGCGTTCGCGCTGGGGTACACTGGCCGCGGCCGGTTCGTCCGGACGAGGGTCGGCCGCGTCCTGTTGGCGCTCCCGGTCGGCGTGGCCGTCGCCGTCGCAACGAACCCCTGGCACGGGCTGGTCTGGACCGGGTTCGAGGTTCTCCCCGTCGCCGGCGTCGCGACGGCGAGTTACGCGCTCCAGCCGTGGGCGCTGACCGTCGCTGCCGTCGGCGCGCTGTTCCCCATCGTCGCCAGCGTGCTCCTGCTCGACACCGTCGTGAGTTACGGGCCGCTGTACCGCCGGGAAGCGGTCGCTGTCGGCCTGAGCACGCTCCCGCCGACGGCGGCGCTGTACGCCTGGCTGTTCGGTCTCGGGCCGGTGCCGACGGTGAACTTCGCGACGGTACTCTTCCTCCCGCACGTCCTCTTCGACGCCTACGCCTTCGTCCGGAGCGACATGTTCGAGTTCCACCCGGCGACCCGCCGGACGGGGGAGCGAGCGGCCCTCGACGACCTGGGGAACCCCGTCGTCATCGTCGACGAGCAGGGCCGCGTCGTCACGGTCAACGCCGCGGCGGCGACGCTGCTCGACGTGGACCGGCGGGCAGCGCTCACGAACCCCCTGGACGACTACCTCGACGGCGACAGTCTCGACCCGACCGTCGGCGACCAGCGCGTCACCATCGAGCGCGACGGCGCGCCCCACACGTTCAACGTCACCGCCAGACCGCTCCGCGACGGCGGCGACACCCACGTCGGCTACACCGTCGTCTTCCAGGACGTCACCGAGGAACTCCAGCGCGAACAGCGCCTCGAAGTGCTCAACCGCGTCCTCCGGCACAACCTCCGCAACGACATGACCGTCGTCCACGGGTTCACCACCACCGCCAACGACCTGGTCGACGACGAAGAGGTCTCGGGGATGCTCGACACGGTCGAGCGCAAGGCCGACGAACTGGTCGCGCTCGGTGAGAAGGCTCGCAGCGTCGAGCAGATCGTCGCTCGCGAGCCGCGGCAGACGCCCGTCGCCCTCGACGACCTGCTGGCGAGCGTCGTCGAGGACCTCCGCGAGGCGTTCCCCGAGCGGTCGATAACCCTCGAGTGCTCGCCCGCGACCCTCGAAACCGACGAGGAGACGCTCCGGGTCGTGACAGAGGCGCTCGTCGAGAACGCACTCCAGCACGGGTCGCCCGACGGCGGCGACGCGGTCCGGGTCGACGTCGACGCCGGCGTGGAGTCGGTGACCGTTCGCGTCGCGGACGAGGGCCCCGGCGTGCCCGACCAGGAACTGGCCGTCATCGATTCGGGCCGGGAGACCGACCTCGAACACAGCACGGGCCTGGGGCTCTGGCTTGCGAGCTGGGGCGCCCGCCAGCTCGGCGGCGACCTGGCCTTCGACGTGAGCGACGACGGCACCGTCGCAAGCCTCACGCTCCCCCGCCGCGGAACCGACGACTGAGGACGCTGTGGGACGGAGTCAGCTTTCCGCTCGCTGTGACGAGTAGAGTCGAAGCCAAGGGGTTGGGTATCGGTGTCACATTCGAATGGAGGTCCGTAGTATCGTCTCTCGAGGGTGTTCGGCGGTGCACGCACCGGTTTCGGGGTTCGGCGGGGCGATACAGACCCTCGCTTCGGGTGGAGCGAATGTCGCAGCTCTGGGGCGCGACAGCCCGCCTGGTCGCGGTGTGCGGCCCGTTTCTCAGAAGTGGTGATCGTGTCATCGATCCGATCCCTCTGGGCCGTCAGGCGCGCCGGTCGGCTTTCGAGCAGCGACCCCGGGAGAGGAAGACGGCCTCGGCGCTGGTGCGCTTGCCGCCGTAGTCGGTCACCTTCACGCAGATCGTGTCGCGCTCGGAGAGCCCGCGGGGAACGTCCTCGACGAACACCTTGAGCGCGTTGCGCGAGCCCATGATGGTCGGCGGGTCGGAGCTGTAGTCAGCCTCCTCCAGCACCAGCGGGACGACCTCCCCGATTTCGACGGCCTCGGCGGGGTCACGCTGTTGAGCGCGCCGGTGGGCCCGCTCGGCGTCGGCGTCGTCGTACTTCCAGTCGGCCTTCGAGTCGGGCAGGGTGACGGCGGCGGGGCTCGCCGGCACCGGCGACGGTGCGGTTCCGCCCACGACCGTCCAGAGCCACGTCGCGACCGAGCCGCTGCCGGGCAACGCGACGGTGCCCCTCGCGACGCGGTCGACGACCGGACGCGGTCCAGCGCTCCCCCGGCCCTCGGTGATGACGACCGCCGCGGCGCCCAGCAGCTGACTGACGACGTACATCCCGCAGAGGACCACCGGTGCGGCCAGCAGCGCCAGGACGTGCGCGTCGAACGTCGCCTCGCCGACGTCGACCAGCACCGGGAGGCCCAGCGTCGCCAGCGCGTCCCGGAGCCAGGCCCACCCGGTGTCGCCGAGGGGGACGACGCCGTCCAGCGCGGCGGCGTTCAGGAACAGGAGGACGAACGAGAGGGGGAGCAGCGCGGCCGTCGCCACCCGGAACCGGGCCGTGCGGGTGAGCGGCCCGACGCGCACGTGCTGTGCGTAGAGGTGGACGACCCGGCGGACCAGGACGAACGTCGCGACGACGAGTGCCAGCACTGCCAGGGGGGTGGCGGCGGTTTCGACGACGACGGCGAGGACCGCCCCGAGCAGCACGAGCGGCGGCACCAGGACCACGGTCGGCCGGTCCGTGAGTCGCGTCCGGATCGGTGCGCGCAGGACGCGCGCCACGACCACGGCCGGCCCGGTAACGATGATCGCCAGCCAGACGACCGTCGCGAGCGGCGCTGGCCCGACGCCTCCGGGGACGGGAGCGACGACGCCGAACAGCGCCCCCAGCGCGAGCCAGACCGCGCTGGAGAGGAGGACGGCGAGGAAGTGGCCGACGACGAAGACGGTGGCGTCGGCGACGTCGACGCCGAGGGCAGTGAACGAGCGGGTCACCCCCCACTCGGGGAGCCTGTCGGATACCATCGCCAGTGGGTTTCGGAGATTCGGATAAAATCGTTTGGAGTCGTGACGAGCAGGAGTCGGGCGAGGTCTCGTCCGTTCGGTAACGGCGCGTACTACCCTGGGACAGTCTCGTCGGACCGGTGGCGGGACCAGAGTTGCCAACCCGAGATAGATACGACGACCGAAAAGCCGAGCGTCGCAACAACTGCCCAGATACCGCCGTCACCGACGAGTACGCTGTACGCCTGCACTATGGCCGCGATACTGCAGGCGACGGTGATGAATAGTAATCGCCGCCGAGATTCGCCGGACATCCTTGGGTCGACAGTACGACTGACCTGCTAATATATCTACCTCAGCAAGGAGAAATAAACAGGCGCTGTATCAAAACTACTTCCGAGAGTTCACCGCTCCGCGCAGATGTCGACGAAGTTGCGCAGAATCTGCAGCCCCGTCTCACCAGACTTCTCGGGGTGGAACTGCGTGCCGAAGACGTTGCCAGCCTCGTTGGCGACGATGGAGGGGAACTCCACCTCGTAGTCGGTCGTCGTGACGACCGCGATCTCGTCCTCGGGTTCGGCGTAGTAGGAGTGGACGAAGTAGGCGTGCTCGCCGTCCACACCGTCGACCAGGGGGTGGTCGCGGCGGACGTCGAGTTCGTTCCAGCCCATGTGGGGAATCTTCTGGCCCTGGGCGAAGCGGACGTTGGTGCCGGGGATGAGGTCCAGGCCCTCGACGTCGCCCTGACCCTCGCGCTCGGCCTCCTCGCTCGTCGTGAGGAGCATCTGCATGCCGAGGCAGATGCCGAACAGGGGCTTGCCGTCGGCGGCCTGCTCGGCGAGGACGTCGCGGAACGGGCCGGCGTTGTCCATCCCCTCGCTGAAGGCGCCGACGCCGGGGAGGACGACGCCGTCCGCCGCGTCGAGGTCGGCGGGGTCGGCCGACACCTCGACGGCGGCGTCGGCGCGTTCGAGCCCGCGCGTGACGCTGCGGAGGTTCCCCAGCCCGTAGTCGACGACGACCACCTCGGCGGCGGTCTGTTTCGTTGCCATGTGAGGAGATTGACCACCCGGCGTCAAGTGGCTTCCTGTTCGGGCAGCGTTTAGACGCCCGCTCACCCGGCCGGTGACGACGAGCATACCGTACGAGCGGAGCGAGGACGGTTTCACGGGACGCGGCACGGCCGCGTCCCGCACTTTCGCCACCGGGAGAGCAAGCTCTCCCGAGCCCACCCTCTCTTCGCTCGCGTGGACCACGTTTTTCGACGAGTGGGTGGCGGGCCACCGGCCCGCCACCTTGTAAGCTGGCGGCGAAGCCGCCAGCCTGTTCCCGCAGCGAACGCAGTGAGCGAGGAAAAAAGGTGGTCAGTAATCACCGAGCCGCGACTGACCGCTCTCGGCGTCGGTGTAGTCGGCGGCCTTCGCGATGGTATCGACGAAGGTGTCCTCTTGGCTGCGGTCGTACAGCGTCGCGGCGGGGTGGACGCAGAGCAGGACCTGCCGCCGCGTTCCCTCGATTTCCACGTCGACGACGTCGCCCGCCTCGCTGGTCACGGCCACGTCCCGCTGGAGGAGGTGCTCGGCGGGGACCTTCCCGAGCGTGACGACGATTTCAGGATCGACACGGTCGATCTCGGTTTCGAGGTAGCCCCGGCAGTTGGCCAGCTCCTCCTTCTTCGGGTCGCGGTTGTCGGGCGGCCGGCAGCGCACGCAGTTGGTGATGCGGACGTCCCCGCGGTCGAGGCGGGCGTCCCGGAGCGCGTCGTCGAGCACGTCGCCGCTGCGCCCGACGAACGGTTCGCCCTGCTCGTCCTCCCGCGCGCCTGGCGCCTCGCCGACGAACAGCAGGTCGGCGTCCGCGGGCCCAGCGCCGTTGACGATGCGCGAGCGCGAGGCGACCAGCGCCTCGCAGCGGGTGCAGTCCTCGACGCAGACGCCCTCCATCTCGTCCATGGATTCGCTGGGGCGGGCGCCGGCTTTAATGGTGAGGAAGCCGCCTCGGCCGCTCGCGACCGTCCCGCCCGCTGGCGACGACCGCCCGCTCGCAACGACCGCTCCCCTCCGCGCCCTCCCGTGCCCTTTTCCACCGCAGGCCCGTCGTGTCAGTATGGTGAATTCTCACCGAACCAACGGCCTCCGCGAGACCGTCGAGGCGGGCGACGTGGCGCTGGGCGTCCTCGACAGCGCGTACAGCCCGAACCTCGTCGAACTGTACGGCGACCTCGGGATGGACTTCGTCTGGATCGACCTCGAACACGGCGGGCCGAGTCCACGCGACGGCGACGCGCTGGAGAACCTGCTCCGGGCCGCCGAAGGGACGGACACGGAACTGCTCGTCCGCGTCCCGGCGGCGAACGCGAGCATGGTCCGGAAGTGCCTCGACGTGGGCGTGCGCAACCTGTTCATCTCCCAGGTCGAGAGCGCGGCGGCCGTCGAGCGGGCCGTCAGCGCCGCCCACTTCGAGGTGGGCGACGAACCCGGCCGCCGCGGGATGGCGAACCCCCGCGCCAGCCGATGGGGCCAGGCCGAGGACTACGCTGCCACGGAGGACGAGGAGGTCATGGTCGGCGTCACCATCGAGAACCAGGCGGCAATCGGCGACCTGGACGCCATCCTCGACGTTCCCGAACTCGGCTTCGTCTTCCTCGGCCCGCTGGACCTCTCGGTCTCGCTGGGTCATCCCGGCGAGGCCGATCATCCCGAGGTCGAGGAGGCCGTCGAGACGGCCCGGTCGAAAGCGGCAGAGGCCGGCGTCCCCGTGGGTAACCTCGCCTTCGGCATGGACGACGCCAACGAGAAGGCCGAGAAAGGCTACCAGATACTCAACGTCGGGTCCACGACGGGCGCGGTGAAGGCGGCGGCCCAGGGCTGGCTCGACGACGCGGACGTCTGAGCGGTCCCGCCCTCGGCGCGCCCCTCACTCTTCGCCGACCGCACCCAGCGTCTCCCGAATCTCGGCGACGTAGTCCCCGCGGTCGTAGCCCAGCCGCGAGATCCACACCTCCTGGTAGGAGGGGTGGAGAATCGGCACGACGGTCACGCCCAGCGAAGGGCATCGTTTCGGGTCGAGGACGGCGTCCAGAAACCCAGCGATAGTCTCGCCCTCGATGGCGAGAACGCTCTCCGTGGCGTGCTTACCCGTCGTGACGACCGCACGGGGTTCTACCGTCTCGATTTCCTCTCGAAGTAACGGTCGACAGTTGTCCAGTTCCGCCGCGGTGGGGTCGCGGTTCCCCTCGGGATGGCACCGGACGGCGGCGGAGAAGAAACAGTCCGCGTGGCCGTACCCTGCGTCGGCGAGCAAGGTCCGGATCTTCTGCCCCGAGCGCCGACAGACTCGCTACGCTCGACTGTCGAGGTCGGCTTCGCCATGCTCAGCCGACCGCCGGTTGGTGTAGGACATCCCCGTCCAGTTGCCGCCCTGCCACTGCGGCACGTCGGGCTCTCCCTCGCCGGGGGCCTCGCCGACGACCATGATCTCGGCGTCGAGGGGACCGTTCCCCCAGGAGATGCACTCGCGGCTCTCGACGAGGTTTGGACAGCGCCCACACTGCTCGGCGAGGACGAGTTTGTCGTCGGAATCGGGGAACGGCGGCACTGTCGGCGCCACGGTCGTCGGTGGGCGGGCAGCGGATTTGTAGCTCACGGATCGCCGTCGCTCACGGGTCGGGAACGTCGGAAGAAAGCGAATCGCGCCGGGCCGACGGCGAGTGAAAGGGGTCGGCGGCCCCGGTGAATTAGACAGCTAGCGCCGGCCCGCTACCCCATGAGGTAGCGCAGCCAGGCGTTGTTCTGGACGAGGTCCAGGTCCTCGAGGTAGGCGTCGAGGCCGAGGATGCGGCCCGCGCCGATGGCGCCCAGCCCGAACAGTAGCGCCGCGTAGACCATGTGGTCGTCCACGACCCAGCCGTGGGCGATGGGGAGGCCCGCAGTGATGCCGCCCTGGAGCGCTGCGGCCCAGAACATGAGCATCATGACGGCGCCCCAGAACGCGTTCCAGCGGACGAACGCGCCCAGGATGAGTCCCAGACCAGTGAGGGTCAGCCCCCACATCACCAGGACGTCGATGACGGGGTTGCCGGCCATCGCCAGCCAGAGGTCGCCCATGGGGTTGCCCTCGGGGATGGCGTTGGCCAGGTAGCCCGCCGCCGTCCAGTTGTTCTCCGCGGTGGCGTCCAGGTAGGTGATCAGCTTGGTGACCCCGCCCTGGAGCAGCACCCAGCCCATCGTGATGCGGAGCGCCAGGACGGCGTAGCCGATCCTGTTTTCCGCGTAGTCGAACTCGGTCTCCCGACCGAACAGTTCCGCGCCGAGGCGCCGTTGATTGGTTGCCATAGTGTATTCCTCTACAGTTGGTAATTGGCAGTGATACCTCTTGAAGCGAGCAGCGAGTTCCCGAAACGGGAGAACCACTCCCACGAACTGAGAATTCGGTGCGATCGAACGGTCGCTGCGCGTGCGCGGACGCCGAAGGGTCGGTGCCGAGGTTGCGGGGCCGACCGACGGCCGTCGCCGAGGTCCGACGGGCGGCCGCCGGCCAGGCCCTAAATAAACGGTCGAACGGGTTCGGCTCGCTTCCAGCCGCCCGAGAATCCCCGGCGGGGGTATACGTACGATCCCGGTAGCTGCGGCTGTAGAACGGTTCACCGACCGGACACACCACAACAATGACCGCAAACACCGACGATTCGATCGCGGAGCACGAACAGGAACTCGACGCGCTCCGCGGGGAGCGCGACGGGGACGACGCGGACGAGGGCACGTCGCTCGAACTGCCGCGGCTGTCCGTCGACCGGCGCGACTTCGTGAAGGCCGCCGGGGCACTCGGCGCCGTGAGCGCGACGGCCGGCTGTCTCGGCGTCCTCGACGGCGGCGACGGTGGGGCGAGTGGCCAGGGGACCGCAGCCGGCGAAAACGGCGAACACCACGTCGGCCCAGGCGAACTCGATCAGTACTACGGGGTTCTCAGCGGCGGTCACTCCGGCGAGATCCGCATCCTGGGGATCCCCTCGATGCGGGAACTCACGCGCATCCCGGTGTTCAACGAGGAGAGCGCGACGGGGTACGGCCACGACAACCGGACCAGCGAGATGCTGGCCAACGAGGGCGGCGACTACCGCTGGGGTGACACCCACCACCCGCGCGTCTCCCAGACGGACAACGACTACGACGGCCGCTGGGCGTTCGTCAACGACAAGGCCAACGGCCGGATGGCCCGGATCGACCTCAAATACTTTGAGACGGACGCCATCGTCGACATCCCGAACCAGCAGGGGACCCACGGCGCCTGCTGTCTCCTGCCGGACACCAAGTACGTCTTCGGCGTCGGCGAGTTCCGCGTCCCGATGCAGAACGACGGCCGCGACCTGGACGACCCCGAGGCCTACACCTCCACCATCGCCGCCATCGACCCCGAGTCGATGAACGTCGAGTGGGAGGTCGCCGTCGACGGGAACATGGACAACGGCGACGGGGGCAAGGAGGGCCGCTGGTTCTTCACGACCGGTTACAACAGCGAACACGGGACGACCGAGGCGGAGATGACCAAGTCGGATCGGGACTGGGTGAAGGCCTTCGACGTCCCGGCCATCGAGGAAGCCGTCGAGGCCGGCGACTACGAGGAGATCAACGGCGTCCCCGTCGTCGACGGCACGCGCGACAGTCCGCTCAACGAGGGCGACCGACCAATCGTGAAGTACGTCCCCACGCCGAAGAGCCCCCACGGGATCAGCGTCACCCCGGACGGGAAGTACGCCATCGCCAGCGGCAAACTCGACCCGACCTGCGCGGTCATCGACATCGAGCAGCTGCCCGAGGTCGACGACCCGGCCGACGCCATCGTCGGTCGGCCCCGGGTCGGCATGGGGCCGCTGCACACCGCCTACGACGGCCGCGGGCACGCCTACACCACGCTGTTCATCGACTCGCAGGTCGCCAAGTGGGACATCGAGGCGGCAGTCGACGCCGAGGAAGGCAGCGAGGACCCCATCGTCGAGAAGATCGACGTCCACTACAACCCCGGCCACCTCATCGCCTCCGAGTCCTACACGGCGGACCCGGCGGGTGACTACCTCATCTCGCTGAACAAGCTCTCGAAGGACCGGTTCCTCAACGTGGGGCCGCTCAAGCCCGAGAACGACCAGCTGATCTACATCGGCGACGACGAGGGCGGGATGGAGCTCATCAAGGACAAGCCGTCGTTCCCGGAGCCCCACGACGCCTCCATCGTCGCCGCGGACAAGATCGAACCCGCGGACGTCTACGACCCCGACGACTACGACGCCGAGTACGTCGACGAGGACAGCGCGGAGGTCGAGCGAATCGACGACTCGACGGTCCACGTGAAGACCTACGTGAAGCGCAACGAGTACGCCTTCCCCGAGATCCGCGTCAAGGAGGGCGACGAAGTGACGATCACAGCGACGAACGTCGAGACGACCAGCGACATCGTCCACGGGATGGCGATTCCCGAGTACGACATCGACCTGGCGCTCGTGCCACAGGACACCCGCGAGGTGACGTTCACGGCAGACAAGCCCGGCGTCTACTGGGCCTACTGTTCGTACTTCTGCAGCGCGCTCCACCTGGAGATGCGCTCGCGGCTCATCGTCGAACCGAGCGAGTAACCGACCAGTCCCCGCCTTTCCCCCTCTCCGCTCATGACTCACACACGGATCGCACGGATGGCCGAACTCCGACGCGCGCTGCCGATAGCGGCGGCGCTGCTCATGCTCGGGGCGTTGCTGGTGCCGATGTGGCGGATCACGTTCCTGGCACCGCAGTACCCGACGACGGAGCTCGTCGTGGAACTGTACGCCTACCCCCGACTCGGCGGCGACTTCGCCGAGGTACAGGCGCTGAACAAGTACGTCGGGTTCTACTACCCGGACCCCGTCCTGATGGAGCCCAACTACGAGGTCCACGAGAAGGCCATCCGGACACCGGAGTGGGTGCTGGGCCCCGTCACCTTCCTCGCGATGGCGGCGACCGGCCTGTTCGTCGCGCTGGCGCCCACGGAGCGAAAACTCCGGCTCGGGCTGACCGCCCAGCTCGTCGGCACCCTGTCGGTGCTGGTGGTCATGTTCGCCGTCATCCAGTACCGGCTCTACCAGGCCGGCCACGCGCTGGACCCGGACGCGCCGCTCATGGGCGTCGAGGGATTCACGCCCCCGGTCGTGGGCGGCTACGCCGTCGCGAACATCAGCGGCTTCGCCTGGTTCGGCCCGGGCGGGTACATGGTCGCGCTCGCGGTCGCGTTGCTCGCCGGCGCGTACCGCTGCCGGGGAAGCCGTGCCACGGTCGGTGATGTCCCGCGGCTCGTCCGCGAGCGGTTCGGGAACGGGGAGTCCGAGGACCACTCGCCCGCGCCGGGAGGTGACTGACCCGTGCGACTGGTTCGGCTGTACGCCGTGCTGACCGCGTTCGTACTCGTCGTGGCGGCGGCCGGTGCGGCCGCCGCTCCGCAGCAGACGTCGGGCGTCGACACCGATGCAGTCACCGTCGACGCCGACGTGCCGGACCCCGACGCCTTCGAACCGCCCGAAGCGGACGGCGTCGCGACCGTCGACGGGACCGAGTACGGCTCCGTCCAGGCGGCCGTGGACGCGGCCGACCCCGGTGACACCGTCCGGCTCTCGGGTCGCTTCGACGAGAACGTGACCGTCCGGACGGCGAACCTTACCCTGGCGGTCGCGAGCCAGGAGGCCGCGATGATCGACGGCGGCGGCGAGGGCGACGTGCTCGCCATCGAGGCGTCGGGCGTCACCGTCGAACGCGTCTGGATCAACAACTCCGGCTGGGAGGCCGACACCGAGGACGCGGGCGTGTTCGTCAACGGCACCGACGCGACGCTCGACTCGGTGCGGCTCACCGAGGTCACTTTCGGCGTGTGGGTCGACGGCGTCGACGGGGTCACCGTCGCAAACAGCACCATCGTCGGTCGCGAGGAGGTCCGCTCGCACGCCGAGCGCGGCAACGGGATCAACCTCTGGGAGACCGAGGACGTCGTCGTGCGCGGCAACGACATCACCCGGGTCCGGGACGGCATCTACTTCTCCTGGGCCGAGGGCGTCGAGGCGACGGACAACCGCATGTGGGACCTGCGCTTCGGCGTCCACTACATGTACTCCGACGACAACCTGCTGGCCGACAACCTCGCGTTCGACAACGACGTGGGCTACGCGCTGATGGTCAGCGAGAACCTGCGGATTGTCGACAACAGGGCCATCGGCAACGACGGCGGCAGCGGCCACGGTATCCTCGTCAAGGACGTCGAGGACACCACCATCCGCGGGAACGTGCTGGCCGGCAACGAGCACGGCCTGTTCGCCTCCAACGGCCAGGACAACCGGATCGAGTCCAACCTGATGATGGCGAACACGGTCGGCGTCCACTCGACGGCCGGCTCCACCGACCAGACCGTCGTCAACAACAGCTTCGTCCACAACGACCTGCAGGCGTTCTCGACCAACGACGTCGTCGTCGCGTGGAACGGGACTGATGGGGGCAACTACTGGTCGGACGCCCGGACGGCCGACCGGTCCGGCGACGGCGTCAGCGAGATACGCCACCGGCCCGCCGGCACCGTCGAACAGGTGCTCCACGACCACCCCCAGGCGGCCGTCTTCGCGGAGAGTCCGGCGTTCTCCGCGGTCCGCATGGCCGAGAACTCGTTCCCGGTGCTCGAATCGCCGGGTATCGTCGACCACCACCCGCTCGTCGAATCGCCCCACGACTGGGAGCGCTACTACGCCGACCACACAGACAATGCACATCGAAACGACTGACGTGACCAGAACGTACGGCGACGTGACCGCCCTCGACGGGCTGTCGCTGTCGATCCCATCGGGGTCGACGTTCGGCCTGCTCGGGACGAACGGGGCCGGCAAGACGACGCTGTTCAGGCTGCTGATCGGCCACGAGACGCCCGACAGCGGGACGGTTCGCATCGGCGACACCACCGTCTCCGCCGCGGGGCCCGAGATCCGCGAGCGCGTGGGCTACCTGCCCGAACGCGCCGGGTTCCCGGCCGAACTGACGGCCCGGGAGGTGCTCGCTGTGACCGGTCGCGTGCGCGATCTCTCGGACGTGGACAGTCGCGTCGCGTCGGTTCTCGATACCGTCGGACTCGCCGGCGACGCGGACCGTCCAGTCGAGGGGTTCTCGAACGGTATGCGTCGCCGACTGGGACTGGCGACGGCGCTGTTGCCCGACCCGGACGTGTTGCTGCTGGACGAACCGACCGCCGGCCTGGACCCGCTCGGCGTCGTCGCCTTCCATCGCATCGTCGAGGACGTGAGCGAGCGGACCGACGCGACCGTGCTGGTCTGTTCGCACGCGCTCGCGGAGGTCGAACGGCTCTGTGACCGCGTGGCGATACTGAACGACGGCCAGTTGCTCGCGGCGGGTGAGCTGGCCAAGTTGACCGCCGGGACGAGCGGCCTCGAGGAGACGTTCGAGGCCGTCGTCACCGGTGACGGACAGCCCGGCGACGAGCAGTCGGCGGCCGAACGTCCGGAAGCCAGCGAGGCCCAGCGTCCGCCAGACACCGCTCCCGCCGAACGGGAGGAGGGCGCGCCATGACCGAGCCACAGAGTGGCCCACAGAAAGAGCCACAGAGCGACGGCGGGACGCCGGTGACTTCCGCATCCATCGTCGACGCAGAGGGCGACTCGACGGCAGTCAGTGGACTCGTGGGCCAGGTCGCCCTCGCCACCCGGCAGGTCGGCTCGCTCGCGGCGACGGAGGTCCGCCTCGGGCTCCGACGGCGCTGGGCCGTCATCCTCGTCGGCCTGTTCGCCGCGTTCGGGATGCTGGTGTTGACCTTCGCCGGGTCGGCACCGGGAACCGCCGGCTTCGAACGGACCGCGGCGAGTCTCGCGATGCTGGCCGTCTACGTCGTCCCGCTGGCCGCGCTCGCCTACGGGTACGACGCCGTCGTCGGCCCGGCAGAGAGCGGCTGGCTGGAGGTCCTCTCGGCGCTGCCGGTGACCCGGACCCGGATCCTCGCCGGGACGACGCTCGGTCGCGGGGTCGTCCTCGTCGGCGGCGTGGCGCTCGGCTTCCTGATCCCCGGCGGGATTCTCGTCTCCGAGTACGGCCCGTCGACCGTGCCCGCCCTCGCGACGCTTTTGCTCGCCGCGGCCGCGCTCGGGCTGGCGTTCCTCGCCGTCGCCGTGGCGCTGTCGACGCTCGTCCGCGAGAAGACCCACGCGCTCGGTGCCGCGCTACTGGCGTGGGTCTGGTTCGTCCTCGTCCACGACCTGCTCGCGCTCGGCGTCGTGGCCGCGTTCGACCTCTCCGAGGGCGCGGTGACGGCGCTGGTCCTGGCCAACCCCACGTCGGTGTACCGGGTGCTGGTGCTGGGCGAACTCGGCGCCGGCGGGACCGGCGGCTTCGCGAGTATCGTCTCGGCGGCCGGGCTCTCGTCGGGGCTGCTCGCCGTCGCGCTGGCCGCGTGGGTCGCCGTCCCCCTCGCCGCAGCGGCGCTTCTCGTCCGCTGGCGCGGGACCATCGCGGCGACCTGATAGTGGTGGTTGTAACTCGTTACCGGTGATCGTCGGTCCGGTCGCGACGACGAACGTTTCTGGATTACAACCACCACTATGACCCGCGCGCCGCGCGCCGGTGACGGTGTTCGGGCGAACGTGTTCGGCCTGCCTGCCAGATTTCGGGAATCGGCTACGGGCATTTATCCCGTGACGACGACCGTTCAGGTGATGTCAGAGAAACCATTCGAGCGACGGACGTTCATGTACGCGACGGGTATCGCCGGAGCCACGCTCCTGGCCGGCTGTTCGGGCGGCGGCGACGGCGGTGACGGTGGCGACGCCGGAAGCGACGGCGGCGACGGTGGCGACAGCTCCGACGGGGGCGACAGCTCCGACGGCGGAAGCGACGGCGGCGAGCGGTCGTTCCTCGACGAGGAGCCGAACTACGACGGCTGGCTCGACGGCGCGAACAACTACGAACAGACCGTCGACTGGACCGGCCAGGACGAGGTCACCGTCATGGTCGGGTACGAGGGCCTCTCGTTCGACCCAGCGGCCATCGCCATCTCCAGCGGGACCACCGTCACCTGGGAGTGGACCGGCGAGGGCGGGAGCCACGACGTCGTCTCGCAGGACGACGGTCCCCTCGACGCGGAGACCGCCTCCGAAGCGGGCCACACCTACAGCCACACCTTCGAGGAGTCGGGGACGTTCATCTACTCCTGTACGCCCCACGAGGCCGCCGGCATGAAAGGCGCCATCCACGTCGAGTAGGCCGACGAACGCCGTCCACACTGCTGCCCGATCCATTCTCGTCGCGTTCTTTTTCGCGGTTGCACGGAACTGTGAGCGGCGGGGCCGCGAAGACAGAAATCTCGAACGGGTCCGCCCGTTCGTGACGCTCGCCAGCCCCCGTGACGCGCGCCAGCGTTCGTGACGCTCGCCGCTCAGGCGTCGGGGAGGCCGACGTCCGGCCCGACGGCGCCCACTTCCTCGTCGGTCAGGTAACACTGCGGGTCCGGCGCGAAGAAGTCGTCGTGGACGGTGAGCGCGCGCAACCGCGACCCGCCGCGACAGATACTCCTGTACCGGCAGTCGGCGCACTTGCCGGTTAGCTGGTCGTCGCGGTTCCGGAGCGCTCCCAGCACCGGATTCGAGTCGTCCGCCCAGATGGCGCCGAACGGTCGGTCGCGGACGTTGCCCAGCGAGTAGTTCTGCCAGAACTGCGTCGGGTGAACGTTGCCCTGGTAGTCGACGTTGGCGACGCGCTCGCCGGCCGGGTCGCCGCCGTTGATCCGGAGGTAGTCGTGGATGCGCTCGGCCTGTTCCTCGCCGAGGTGTTCGCGGGCGTACTCGACCAGGAAGCCCGCGTCGGCGTAGTTGCCCACCAGCAGCGTCTCGATCTCCTCGCCGCGGTCGTGGTAGGCTCTGGTCATCTCGCAGACGCGCTTGACTGCCTCCCGGCGTTCGGTCGGCGTGAGGTCGGCGTCCAGGATCTCGGTGCCGCGCCCGCCGTAATCGAGGTGGTAGAAACAGAACCGGTCGAGGCCGACGTCGGTCAGCAGGTCGACCACTCCTTCGAGATCGGCGGCGTTGTGGTCGGTGATGGTGTAGCGCAGGCCGGTCTTCAGCCCCGCGTCGAGGCAGTGCTCGATGCCGCGGACGGCCGCGTCGAAGGCGCCCTCCTTCCCGCGGAACGCGTCGTTGCGCTCCGGCAGGCCGTCGACGGAGACGCCGGCGTACTGGAGGCCCGCGTCCCGCAACGCTTCGGCCCGCTCTTCGGTGATCAGCGTGCCGTTCGTCGAGAGGACAGGCCGGAGGCCGCGGTCAGCGGCGTAGGCTATCAACTCCTCCAGGTCGTCGCGGACCAGCGGTTCGCCGCCGGAGAAGAGGACGACCGGCGCGCCGTAGTCGGCCAGATCGTCGAGGAGCGCCTTCCCTTCCCGCGTGGAGAGTTCGCCCGGCGCCGTCTCGGTGTCGGCCGAGGCGTAGCAGTGGGTGCAGTAGAGGTTGCACTGCTTCGTGAGGTTCCAGACGACGACCGGGCGACGCTGTTTCTCCGCGGTGATCTGTGGCTTGCCGGACTCGTCGGCCGCGTCGTAGCGCAGGCCGTCGCCTTCGGCGTCCAGGTCGCAGAGCAGCTTGCTGACGGAGATCATCGGTTGGCGAGCCCCACGTTCGCGGTCGTCCGCCGGGTCACCTCGTCGGCCGGACAGACCCACAGCGTCACGGCGTCCCGACCCACCAGCCGTTCGGCCTGCTCGACGGCCACCTCCCGCGAGGGCGCGGTGACGCTGCCGGCGTGCCGTGGCGGGTCGGTCGCGTCCTCGCTGACGAACAGGTCCCACTCGCGGCCGTTACTCGCCCGCGGTGCGGTCACCTCGTGGCCCAGGACGTCCGTCTCACTGTCCGGCGCTGACGATTCGGTCGGCATGTCCGTCGCTTGCGCGCGCGCGACCTAACCCGTACAGCCTGTTCCCAGCGACTGGGAATCCGGTTACGTCGTTTTTCGTGACGAGCAAGTACACACCCGCATGCGACCGCCCGCGGACACGGCCGAGCGACCGCTGGTACTGATCTGGGAGGTCACCCAGGCCTGTGAACTCGCCTGCGAGCACTGCCGCGCCGACGCCCAGCCCGCCCGCCACCCCGACGAACTCACCACCGCGGAGGGCAAGCAGTTGCTCGACGACGTCGGCGTGTTCGGCGAGGGACAGCTGGTCGTCCTCTCCGGCGGCGACCCGATGAAACGCCCCGACCTCGTGGAACTCGTCGACTACGGCACCGACCGCGGGCTCTCGATGACGCTGACCCCCAGCGGGACGGACGAACTCACCGCCGACGCCATCGACGACCTGGCCGACGCCGGCCTCCGCCGGATGGCCGTGAGCCTCGACGGCGCGACCGCCGACTCGCACGACGCCTTCCGCGGCGAATCGGGAAGCTTCGAACAGACGCTCCGGGCCGCTCGTGACGCCGCCGACGCCGGCCTGCCCATCCAGATCAACACGACGGTGTGCGCCCAGACGGTCGAGGAACTCCCCGCCATCGCCGACCTGGTCGAGGAGATGGGCGCGGTGCTGTGGAGCGTCTTCTTCCTCGTCCCCGTCGGCCGCGGCGCGGTACTAGACCCGATCTCGCCGGGGCGGGCGGAGCGGGTGATGGAATGGTTGCAAGGGGTGAGCGACGAGCGGCCCTTCGGCGTCAAGACGACCGAGGCGCCCCACTACCGGCGTGTCGGCATCCAGAAGCGGCGCGAGGAGAGCGAGGGCGCCGGAGGCGAAGATCCCGGCACGAAGCGCCGCGCCGGCATCGTCGCCGGCGACGGCTTCGCCTTCGTGAGCCACACGGGCGAGGTGTTCCCGTCGGGGTTCCTGCCGAAAGCCGCCGGCAACGTCCGCGAGGACGACGTCGTCGACGTGTACCGGAACTCCGACCTGTTCACGTCGCTTCGAGACAGGGATCAGCTGAAGGGCAAGTGCGGCGCGTGTGAGTTCAAGCACGTCTGCGGCGGGAGTCGCTCGCGGGCGTTCGCGACGACCGGGGACCCGCTGGAGAGCGACCCGCTGTGTGGGTATATTCCCGACGGCTACGACGGCCCGCTGCCGGGAGACTCCGAGCACCCCGTGTCGAGCACGTGAATGCGGGCGTCCGCTGTGACGCGTTCGAAGCCGCTGGAGAGACGGGGCGTCGGCTTCGGGAACATCGAGCCTGAACGGAGCGGTAGCGGCGGGTGAACGACGTCACCGCCACGCCTACGTTTCGGTTACCCGTCTCGCAGGGAAGCGCCGCGATGACGACGTCCTCCGTCGTGACGAGTAAGCGCCCCGTAGTGATGGGGTTCGCGCGAGACACCACGGGCTACTCCAGCCGGCGTCGGCCTTACTGGCTGGACCCCGGAAAATAACAATACGGCGACGGCGCCTACAGTCGCCCATGGCATATCAGGTCGACTGTAGCCAGGGAGACGAGTTCATGATCAAGTCCGAAGACGAGCACGAGGTCATCGAACACGTCAAAGAGCACGCGAAGGAGAAACACGACATGGATCTGAGCGACGACGAAGCGCGTGACATGATCCAGTAGGTCCGAAGCTGATTCAATAGGCCCGAAGCTGAGTCTGTTCACGCGGCGATCCGTCCGCCGACGGCGTCGAAAACAGCCCAGTTGACGGGCGCGAGCCGTGAGCCCCGAGTCGTCTACGCGTCCGAAACCGAACTGCGTCTACCCCTCGTAGCCGGCGTAGTCCATCAGCTGTGCGAAGATGTCGGTGTCCATGGCCTCCTTGTAGACGATGCCGCCGACCATGCCGCCGGGGTAGCTGGTGCCGTTCATGGCGTGGCTGACCTTGTGGCAGTGCATGAGGTAGATACCGGGGTCGGCGTCGGCCTCGAACTCGATGGTGTGGCGCTGGGCGGGCGGGACGTCGGTGATGTCCTGGTAGTTGCGGGCGGCCTCCGGGATGGTTCCGCCGTCGCGGGCAATGACCTGGAAGCGGTGGTTGTGGAGGTGCATCGGGTGGTTCATGTACCCGTTGTTGCAGAGGTGGATCCGGACGGTGTCGCCGTGTTCGACGATGATGGGCGAGCCGTCCTCCGGGTGGAGAGTTCGGGGGGCGCACTTCCCGTTGATGGTGAACGTGTCGGGGCGGCGGTTCCGGACGTCGTAGGTGACGTCCTGGCCGGCCATCTGGCGGTTGAGGCGGGAGTCCCACTCCTTCATCGTGAGGAAGTACTCCTTGTCGGCCTCCTCGTACCCCTTCGGGTCGACGCGGAAGATGCCGTACATCCCCATGTCGATGTGACGGTGGGTCTGGTAGTGACAGTGGTAGAGGTGCGTCCCGGGGACGTTGGCGGGGATCTCGTAGGTGTGCTTCTCGCCGGGATTGATGGTGATGCCCGTCGTCGTCGGGACGCCGTCGTTCTCCCAGGTCTTGCGCACGCCGTGGAAGTGGACGGTGTGGGGCTGCATCCCGTCGGTGTTGTCGAAGGTGACCTCCATGTCCTCGCCCTCGGTGGTCCGGAGGATGGGGCCGGGGACGCTCGGTTCGCCGTCGTCGGCCGAGAACGCCCACACCTTCGGCAGTTCGACGGGGCCACCCATCGACTGGCCGGGGTGGGCCAGGTGGCGCGCGGGCGTCGATGTGAGCGTGACCGACCCGCCCTGTTCGTCGACGTTGACGACCTCCGGGGGCGACGTCGTGGGGAGGTCCGACGCCGACTGCTGGGGCGTGGGGTCGCCCGCGCCGGCGTCGACGCTACGTTGCGTTCCGGGTGTGGAGACACAGCCAGCGACGCTCGCCAGTAAGCCAGTACTACCGGTCGCCTTCACGAAGTCGCGCCGCGAGATACCGCGTCCGGGTGCGCCGATGTGCTTCGTCATACAGGAGGTGATAAAGACCCGCAGTATATACCCCCGGAGGGGCGTTCTCAGCGGCGAAGAACCGTTCCCGGCGACTGGGAAAGCCCGCGTCCAGTTTATATGGTGTCGTCGTATCTCACACCGATGAACTCCCAGACGTACTCCCGCCGGAGCGTCCTTCGCGCCGGCGCCGGCGCCGCTATCGGCGGCGCGGCGCTGGCCAGCGCCCGGCCCACGCGTGCACAGACTACCTTCGACGGCTACCTCGACAACGCAGACAACTACGACGGCGTCGTCGACGAGACGGGCAGCGGCGAAGTCACCGTCGAGGTTGGCACCGAGGCCAACGGCGGTAACTTCGGCTTCGGCCCCGCGGCCGTCCAGGTCGACCCCGGCACGACGGTCACCTGGGAGTGGGTCGCCGGGAGTCACAACGTCGAAGCCGAGGACGGCAGCTTCAAGAGCGAACTCACCGACGAGACCGGCTTCACGTTCGAGCAGACCTTCGAGGAAGAGGGCGTGGTGAAGTACTTCTGCATGCCCCACAAGTCGATGGGCATGAAGGGCGTCGTGGTCGTCGGCGACCCGAACCTCGGTGCCGGCGGGAGCGGCGGGGAGTCGGGCGGCAGCAACGCCGGCGGCTCCGGCGGCGGGAACGGCGAGCTGACCGGCGCCGACTGGGGCGCCATCGCGTTCGGCGTCTCGCTCGTGGCCGGCCTGCTGTCGCCGCTCGCGTTCGCGGCGTTCCTCGACAGGGACGACGGGGGGCCGATGGCAGGCGAACGTGTTCGACGGTGAACGCCCCAGATCCGCGTCGCCACCCGGCGATGTCGGTGGGGTTATGGTGCTTCCGTCCAGAGACCGGCAGGAGAGATGGTCCGTGACCCGTTCGGCGACCAGGAGGGGCCCGACTTCGAGGACGTCCTCGACGCGCTCGACGACGAGGACTGTCGGGCGATCGTCAAAGCGCTCGACGAACCCATGACGGCCAGCGAGATCTCCGAGGCCAGCGACGTCCCGCTGTCGACCTGCTATCGGAAGATAGAGCTGCTGACGGAGGCGTCGCTCCTGGCAGAGGGCGTCGAGGTGCGCCCCGACGGGCAACACGCGAGTCGGTACGCGATCGACTTCGAGGAGGTCGTCGTCATGCTCGACGAGAACCGCGAGTTCGACGTCGACATCGCCCACCGCCCCCGGTCGGCGGACCAGCGCCTGGCCACGCTCTGGTCGGAGGTTAGAAAGGAAACATGAGCCCGCACGTTCCAAGTTCAGAGATCGGTATCATCGCGACGAAGACGCTCACGCTCGTCCTGGGCGGCCTCATCACGTACTACTCGTACAAGGCGTACAAACGGACCCAGGCGCGCGAGTTAGGCGCTCTCGCCCTCGGGTTCGGGGTGATAACGATCGGGGCGTTCCTCGGCGGAATCCTCCACCTCGTGGTGGCCCAGTTCTTCCACATCGACCTGGCTATCCCCATCTTCATCGAGAGTCTGCTGATGACCGCCGGCCTCGGCGTCATCCTCTACTCGCTGTACGCCCGGTGACCAGACGCGGTCCGCCTTTCTCACGCGCTCCCGGGCAGTAGTCCCCGTATCGAGTAGTCGCCGTGACGCACGACGACCAGCGCCAGGTTGGCCGCGAACAGCGCCACGCCGACGGCGAGAACGACCGCCCCCGCCCGACCGAACCCGGCGCCGAGGGCGTCGCGAGCGGCGAACAGCCCGCCGCCGCCGAAGACGAGGAGCAGTTCCCCCGCGGCGACCCGGCCGTCGTAGAGGTCGTCGACCAGGGGCACCGGTTCGAACCCGAGCAGGTCGCTGTACTCGCGGACCCAGATCAGGAACGGGACGATGTGGTAGAGCGTCCCCGCGACGACGAACCCGACGACGCCGGCCAGAAGCAGCGGGCCGACGGTCGGGGCGCCGTACAGGGAGGCCAGCGGTTGGGTCCACCAGGCGACGGTGGCAGTGACGCCCCACGCCACGGCGAACCCGGCGACCAGGCCGTACCGGGTGAGCATCGGGTTCCAGTCGACCCGCGTCAGCCGGAGCCGATTCGCGAGGACGAGGCCGACGCCGACGAGGGAGAGCGCGACGACCAGCCCGCCCGCCCTGGCGAGCCAGCCGTGGGCGAGGAGTCGTCCCAGTGCGAGCGCGGCGACGCCGACGGGATAGAGCACCGTCTCCGCACGCTGGAACCGCAGTTCGAGGGGCCCGAGTTCCGTCTGAGTGAACATCGTCGCGAGCTGGGAGAGGGCGCCGACGACCGTCGTCAACACCGCCCCGAACACCGCCAGGGTGGCGTGGGCGCCCAGGATTCCGTAGTGGTCGACGCCCGCGACGGGGAACAGGCCGAGCGTCAGGTCGAGGGCGAGCAGCGGCCCGAGCGCCGTCACGGCCAGGAACCACGCCAGCGCCACGGCGAAGTGGCGCTCGGTCACGTCGAACTCCTCGACCCCGCTCAGCGTGCGCCCGAGGTTGTAGACGAACGTCCAGAACCCCAGCGCGGCGAGGAGCCCGGCGATCGGCGCCAGTTCGATCCGACCGGTGAGAAACGCGCTCGCCAGCCCGGCCAGTCCCAGCGTGACGAGTCCCAGTTGCCAGACCGCCAGCCGGCGGGAGTGCAGGCCGACGTTTGACCACACCGGGACGAACTGCGTCATCGCGCCCATGATCGTCACGCAGACCCAGCCGGCCAGCAGGAGGTGGACGCGCCCCAGCGTTCCGGGACGGCCCGCCGGCCCGACCGCGACGGTGAGGACGCCGGCGAGTAGAAAGGCCAGGCCGACGAGGAAGTGGCCGAGGGGAACGGCAGTCGGCGGGCCCCGGTCCGCGTCGACGTCCGCGGGTATCGCGCTCATGGATCGACGGAGGGCGCCGACGTTGCTGGCTCTGGGCCCGAACATATTCGGGGAAACGGTCGGCGGCGTCGGGCCGGTACGGTCACCCATGGAAGACGCCACCCGGTCCGTCCTGGAAGCGACCGACGCACCGATCGACGCCCCCGTCGAGACGCTGGACGTCGCCGCCGCCGGCCCGCCCGCTCCGCTGCGGCAGACCCTCGAACTGCTCCCGGAGCTTGCCGACGACGTCGTCCTCGTCCAGTACAACGACCGCGCGCCACAGCACCTCTACCCGAAGCTCGACGACCGCGACTACGCCTACGAGACGGTCGAACAGGCCGACGCGACCGCCACGGTCATCTGGCGAGAACAGTGACGAGTTCGTCCGCGAACGAGGGGGCGACGGCCGACGGGCCGACTGGCGAGAGCGAACTGCGACAGGTCCGCGAGCGCGCCGAGACGATCCGGGACGAGGAGGTCGCACGGGCGTACTCGCGGCTGGCGGCCCGCGGCGACCTCACGCCGGAGGAGCGCGTCGCCGTCGCGGAACTGGCCGACCGGATCGTCGAAGAACTACTGGCGGCGCCCGCTCGCGGGGTCGCTGGCGCGGCGGAAAACGAGGCGGTTGCGGAGGCGGTCCGCGAACTGTTCCTGGAATAGGCGCTCTGCGGCCTACGCCTTCGCGAGGACGACGAGCGCCCGCGCGTCCGTGACGGCCTCCGGCGATATCTGGCGGTCCCCGTCGAACCGGAGCACGTCGCCCGCCGACAGGTCGTGGGTCTCGTCGTCGAGGTCGAGGGCGATCTCGCCGTCCAGCACGTGAAAGAGGATCTGCCGGTCCGGGTGGTCGTGGGCCGGGACGCGCTGGTCGACCGACAGCGAGAGGTGGACGGTCCGGGGTTCGCCCTCGAACAGCGCCGCCCGCCCGTCTTCGTCGGCCGCGTCGACGTTGGCTCGTTCGACGGTCATCGAGTCACACCTTCGGCAGCGTCGCGACGAACTTGCCCGGTTCCGCCCGCTCGCAGTCGTAGTTCTCCGCGTCGAAGGCGTCGACCTCGGCCTGGAACTCGTAGAACAGCGGCTTGGGCTCGTGGTCGTTGACGATTTCGAGGGCCTCACCGCTCCCGAGCGCCTCGAAAGCCGAGTGGATCATCGGGTGGCGTTCCGCCGGCGGGATATCGCGCAGGTCGAGCGTCGTTTCTGGCATGCGACTGGCGGTTCGTTCCTGGGCCCGGAGGGGGTTCCCCCGAATATGTTCGGTCGGTGGAGTTAGCCGCGAGTACGGTCACTCGAGTTCCGGCTCGAACTCGCCCTGCGCGAGGCCGCGCCGAACTGGCTCGTGGGCCACCTTCCCCGGCGGGGGCGCGGTCACCAGCGTCGCCTGGAGTTCCGTCTCGGCGCGCACGCCGCGCTTCTCCCCGGCCGGGACGACGACGACCGACCCCGGTTCGACGTGGTGGTCGGTTTCACCCTCGCGGACGACTCCCTCGCCGGAGTGGACGGTAATCGCCACCTGGCTGTCCGGCGCGTGGACGGGGATGAACTGGTCCGGGCGGAAGTAGCCCATGACGACTTTCTGGCTGTCCGACTCGTGGAGGACGTGGGCGCGGAATCGGTCGTCCTCGAACGCCCGCTCGCTCGTGAAGTCTGTCGCGACCATACCGGAGGGTCGGTGCCCCGACGGCTCCCGGTTACGCCGAACGTGTTCGGGAGTACGGATAGCCGCGTCGGGACCGAACGACTGCGTATGAACCTCCCCAGCCCGTTCGCCACCGACGACGGCGAGAGCTTCGACCGGTACGACGAGTTCGTCCCCGACAACGTTCCCGAGGTAGGCCCGTTCCTCGCCGGCCACGACGTGCTGGACGGCCGGGACCACGCCGCGTTCCACCGCCTGGCCCACGAGCGGTTCGAGGACCGGGGCGTCTACGACATGACCTTCGGCTACAACCTCGCGCGGCTGAACCTCGACCCGCGCCACCCCGACGCCGGCTTCCGCTATGCGCGCCAGGCCGACGACCCGTCGATCCTCCGGGCCGAGTTCACGCCGACGACGGAGTTCTGCCCGCAGAGCGACACGCTCTGCCTGGGCGCGTTCAGAGCCTGGAACGGCGCCCCGGAGTACCACGAGTACGACCTCGTCCGCGTCCGCGTGGCGCCGATGCACCACCGGGCCATCGCCATCAACGGTAAGCTCACCCAGCTAGAGGAGGAGTTCCGGGAATCGGGCGAGTTGGCGGCGACGGGGGACCGCAACGGCGAGACCGACGCGCCCTCGACGACCGAGTCGTCCACCAGCGACGTCCCGTTCTGACTGGGCCGAGGACCCGGACGCGGCCCACCTCGCCGCGAACATGTTCCGGGCAAATCTGACGGGGCATTCCTTTGAATCCCCCCAGTATCATGGCTCCCGCAGGGACGCTCGCGACGACGGCGGTGATGGCGGCGCTGTCCGTCGTCGTCGTCGCGATGGTGGCACGCGTCGAGGACTGGCACGACTACGTTCCGACCGGTGGCGGCGGCGCCGGACACGGCGACGAGGTCGGTCACGGCCACGCCGAGAAACCGTCCGGGATCGTGCGCTGGCTGACGACGGTCGACCACAGGGACATCGGGCTCATGTACGGCGTCTTCGCCGTCGTCGCCTTCGCCTGGGGCGGTATCGCCGTCGTGTTAATGCGCCTGGAACTGGTGACGCCGCCGAGCGACCTGCTCACGGCGAGCACGTACAACGCGCTCATGACGAGCCACGGCATCACGATGCTGTTCCTCTTCGGGACGCCCATCCTGGCGGCGTTCGCGAACTACCTGATCCCGCTGCTCATCGGCGCCGACGACATGGCGTTCCCGCGGATCAACGCCATCGCGTTCTGGCTCTTGCCGATGGGTGCGATACTCATCTGGGCCGGGTTCTTCCTGCCGGGCGTCGACCCGGCCCAGACGTCCTGGACAATGTACACGCCGCTGTCTATCGAACAGCCGAGTCGGGCGATCGACCTCATGGTGCTTGGCCTGCACCTCACCGGCGTCTCGGCGACGCTGGGGTCGATCAACTTCATTACCACTATCTTCACCGAGCGCGGCGAGGGCGTCACGTGGGCGACGCTGGACATCTTCAGCTGGACGGTGCTCGTCCAGTCCGGCCAGATCCTCTTTTCGTTCCCGCTGCTGGGGAGCGCGCTCGTGATGCTCCTGCTCGACCGGAACGTCGGGACGACGTTCTTCACCGCCGACGGCGGCGGGCCGATCCTCTGGCAACACCTGTTCTGGTTCTTCGGCCACCCCGAGGTGTACATCCTGGTGCTCCCGCCGATGGGGCTGGTGAGCTATATCCTCCCAAAGTTCACCGGCCGCAAGCTGTTCGGGTTCAAGTACGTCGTCTACTCGACGCTGGCCCTGGGCGTGCTGGCCTTCGGCGTCTGGGCCCACCACATGTTCGCGACGGGCATCGATCCCAGGCTCCGCGCCTCGTTCATGGCCGTCTCTATCGCCATCGCCATCCCGAGCGCGGTCAAGGTCTTCAACTGGATCGCGACGATGTGGAACGGCAGCCTGCGACTCACCGCGCCGTTCCTCTTCTGCGTCGGCTTCGTGTTCAACTTCATCATCGGCGGCGTCACCGGCGTGTTCGAGGCCTCGATCCCCGTCGACCTGCTGCTCCACGACACCTACCAGGTCGTCGCCCACTTCCACTACGTCATCATGGGAGCCATCGCCTTCGCCGTCTTCGCGGGCATCTACTACTGGTTCCCCCTCTACACCGGGCGCTGGTACCAGCAGACCCTCGCCAGGTGGCACTTCTGGCTGACGATGGTCGGCACCAACGTGACGTTCTTCCCGATGATCCTGCTCGGCTACGCCGGGATGCCGCGACGCTACGCGAGCTACGAAGTCACGGTCGGCCCCGTCGAACTGTTCGCCGGTCTCCACCAGGTCGCGACACTCGGCGTCGTCCTGCTGACATTCGGCCAGCTCATCTTCGTCTGGAACCTCGTCACCAGCTGGCTCGAAGGCCAGCGCGTCCAGAGCGACGACCCCTGGGACATCGGCGACCACCCGACCGCGGCCCGCGAGTGGGAATGGTTCAAGCGACAGCGGAAGCTGGCAGTCGCCGACGGCGGCGAAGACGCCGGAGAGACCTGACGGGGTGACGTTGCACTGACCAGTGCAACGGCTGGAGCAGACGCTTCGTGCATCGTCTCGCTGAAACACGCAACGTGACGTTTTACCGCGTCTGTCGATCTATACTGCAGAAGTCGGTCACACTTAATTACCTCCGGAATACAGCTGAATGCGGTGGATGATACCCCCTACTCCCGCACGGGCTGTTGGTACCGTCGTGGTTGGACTGTTGCTCGTCAGTGCGGGCGCGTATCTAACAGGGGCGTCCTGGAATAGTCCGTGTCACGACGACCTCGCCTTCTCTGCTCACGATAGAACCTTCGACTTCGAGCAATCGGGTGATACGGTGACTGCCGAGTTTGAGAGCGGAGAACCATTCACAGATTCGAACACGGTGTCCGTAGCCTTCATCGTCGAAAATGCCAGTTCGGGAGCGGCCGAACGGGTCGAATGGGGAACAAATGAGAGTGGGGCTTTCCCTATCACTCCGAGTGACCGATTTCACCTGAATCAGACGGCTCTCGAAACCGTTCAGCTCGAATCCGGAACCACCATCCGAGTGATGTGGACAGGGTACGAACCACAACTGCCGTGGTACTGCCTGAATGCTCGGGACGATACGGTCGGTGCCGTCACTTACGCACGGTACGAAGTTGCCTGAGAGCTACGCAGAGATACACAACGGTCACGTCATCGACGTACAGACCGAACGGCGAGAATCAGGCGCGAGTAACGAGAACGCGCCACTCGTCCTCGGCAACTCGCTCGCTCTCGTAGTCGAAGCCGCGCTGGGAGAGGACGCTGTACAGGGGCTCGGGCTCGAAACTGTTGACCAGTTCCAGCGTCTCCCCTTCCGCCAGGTCAGACAGGGCCGACATGATGTGGGGGAACGGTTCGTCGTCGACGTCGCGCACGTCGAGGGTGGTGGTCGCGGACATACCAACTATTCGGGTCCGCGCTCGCGTATCGGTTGGCTCGAACACGTTCGGGCGCCGTGTCCCACCTCCGGGTACGCTCAAACCGGGCCGAGGCGTTCGCCGTAGGACTCCACCGACCGGCGGGCCCGTTCGACGTCGGACCGGCGGTGGTCGCCGACCTCCCGCTCCAGCGAGCGGAGCTTTTCGCAGACGCGACAGCACGCGCCCGGGTCGGTCACGTGTTCGTGTTCCATCGCCCACAGCAGGGCGGCCACTTCGTCGAGGCGCTCCTCCGCGCCCCGGTCCGGCGGCGTCTCCATCGCCTCGATGAGTCGTCGGTTCGCCGTGACGAGGGGTGAACAGCCCATGGATCGGGATACCACCTGATCCGGCAAGACGACCTACCCACAGTACGATGGGCGTTGTCCCCCCACGGCATCACGCCCCTTCTAAACACCCCCAATCGGCGGGGAGGGCCCTGACGGAGACGGGGGTCGAACGTCCAGCCAGATGAACGTAGCCAGCGACGTCACGGAACTGGTCGGCGAGACGCCACTGTTGACACTCGACTCCTTCGCGCCCGGCCTCTACGGCAAGGTCGAGGCGACTAACCCCGGCGGGTCGGTGAAGGACCGCATCGCCGTCGCGATGCTCGAACGGGCCGAGGAGGAAGGGCACCTTGAACCGGGGACGACCATCGTCGAACCGACCAGTGGCAACACCGGCGTCGGCCTCGCCGTCGCCGCCGCGGCGAAGGGGTACGACCTCGTCCTGACGATGCCCGAGTCGATGAGCGAGGAGCGGCGCAAACTGCTCGGTGCGCTCGGGGCAGATTTCGTGCTCACGCCCGCGGACGGCGGGATGAACGGCGCCATCGAGGAGGCCGAGGCCATCGCCGCCGAGCGCGAGCCCAGTTTCGTACCCCAGCAGTTCACCAACCTCGCGAACCCGCGGATCCACCGGGAGACGACGGGGCCCGAGATATGGGCGGCGACTGACGGCGACGTCGACACCGTCGTCGCCGGCGTCGGCACCGGCGGCACCATCACCGGCGTCTCGGAGTACCTCAAGGAAGAACGGGAGGCCGACGTCCGGTCGGTCGCCGTCGAACCGGCCGAGTCGGCGGTGCTCTCCGGCGAGGACGCCGGCAGCCACTCCATCCAGGGCATCGGCGCCGGCTTCGTCCCCGAGATCCTGCGGACGGAGCTCCTGGACGAGGTCCACACCGTCGAGTACGACGACGCGGTCGCGACCGCGCGTCGCCTCGCTGCCGAGGAGGGCCTGCTCGCCGGCGTCTCGTCGGGGGCCGCCCTGGCCGTCGCCGAGCGGGTCGCCGCCGACGCGCCCGAGGATACCGTCGTGGTGATCCTCCCCGACACCGGCGAGCGGTACCTCTCGACGGGCCTGTTCGCCTAAGAGAGCGACAGTCCGGGCCGACCGACTCGTGACCCGAACACGTTCGTCAGAGGGCCTTTTGGTAGTGGGTTACGTAGCTACGCGTATGGCACTCGCCGTCGAGTTCGCGGTCGGTTCCCCGGGGTCGTGTCCCGTCGCACAGGCCTCCGAAGGCGCGGACGAGCGCGTCGACGGCGTCAGTCGCGTGTCGCTCCGGGGCGACGGCGCCGTCACCGAGGAGTTCCGGCTCCCGGCAGACGCCCCGGTCGACGGGGTCGAGAGCGACCTCGATCCGGTCGCGACCAGCGGCACCGAGACGCTCTATCGCTTCGAGCGGGACCCCGTGGACGACTGCGTCTGCGAGGCGATCGAACGGATCGCCGGGCCCGCGTCCGGGGTCCGCGCCGAGGACGGCACGCTCGTCGTGACGGCCCACGTCCCCGACCTCGAGACGGTCCGGACCGTCGTCGGCCGGCTCAGGGAGTCGTTCGACGGCGTCAGCGTCCGGCGGCTGACGAACCTGGAAGCGGACGACCGCGACGCCGACCCGCTGGACGACGACGGCCTCACCGACAGACAGCGCGAGGTGGTGCAGACGGCCTACGACATGGGTTACTTCGAGTACCCGAAAGGGGCCAACGCTGGCGAGGTCGCCGACGCGCTCGACATCTCCCGGTCGACGTTCGCCGAACACCTCGCGGCGGCCACGGGCAAACTGTTCGGAGCGGTGCTGGCTGCCGACTACGGCGAGGCGGTCACGCGGACGCCACCGGCTCCTCGGTGAGCTGTCGCTCGACGAACTCCTTGACGATGGTCTCTTCGGCGCGGTGGAGCGTGTCGCTACAGGATGACTTGGCGATGCCCACCGCCTCGGCCAGTTCGGTCAACGAACAGCCCCGCGGCGTGTCGTAGTACCCTTCCGCGACGGCGGCCCGGACGATCTCGCGCTGACGGTCCGTCAGCACCTGATCGCTCGCGGTGTACTGGTGGACGTAGTCGACGGTGAACTGGATGCCGAACTCCTCCAGTTGCTCGCCCAGCTCGGAGAGGCGTTCGTTGGGCGCCGTCACCTCCCAGCACGCCTCGCCGTCCAGGATGTCGAACGGCATCTGGAGCGGGATGCCCGACCCGCGCGCCGGGAACAGGAGCAGGGGATTGGTCGTCTCGAACTGGACGAGTGCCTCGCCGTCGCGGTGCTGGAGCGTCTCGACGTTCGTCAGCTCCTCCTCGTCGACCATCTCGGCCACCACGGTAGCGGCGGCCGGTCCCGTGATCTCGGCCAGTCCGACGCCGCTGAGTTCGTCGGGGATAGCCGCCAGCACGCGGACCCGCGTGTCGGGGTTGTGGCGGGTGATGTCGCCGATCCAGATGCCCTCGGGGATCGTGAGCCGCAGTTTCGCCTCTGGCATATTCGAACATCTTCGCCCCTCGTCCCCATCAGTGTTGCCGAACATGTTCGGGACAGGTGCATTGCTTCTGGTCCCACAAGCTTCGACTGTGGAGGCCGAGTACCCCCTGCCATGCAATCAGTCACAGTGACGCGAGAGATAGAGCGCGACCCCGATGAGGTCCGTGCGGCGATGGGCGACGTCGGGGCGTTCATGCGCGCTGGGAAGTTCGACGACGTGTCGGTCGACGGCGATACCGTCACCATCGCCAACAGCGTCGGCCTGGCGACCATCGAACTGGTCCTCGACCTGTTCGAAGAAGCGGACACGGTGCTGGCCTACGAGCAGCGCGACGGCATCTTCGAGGAGATGGTCACGCGCTACTACCTCGAGGAGACGGCCGACGGCGTCGAGGTCAGCGCCACCACCGACTTCGCGCTGCAGGCCCGCCTCATCGGGCCGCTGCTGGACGCGACCGTCATCAAGCGCCAGCGCCGCGTCGAACTGACCAACCAGTTCGACTGGCTCGAATCGGGCCCGGCGTAGGCGAACATGTTCGCCCTGGGTGCCTTCTCCGCCCGGCGCCACCGATCAGGTATGACCGCCGTCTCCCACGACGACGTCGAACCGGTCACCGACCACGTCCACGACAACAGCTGGTCGGCGAACCTGGAGAAGCCCCACCACGGCGAGGACCGTGCGCTCGTGCTGGCCCACGCCGCGGACGCCGTCGAGCACACCGCGCCGGGCAACCACGTCAACCTCGTCACCCACGGCGACCACGGCCACCCCGAGGAGTATCTCTTCCCCCACCTCGACGAGCAGTTCGGCGACGACGTCGACTTCGAGTACGTCGAACAGTGCGGCTGCGGCGGTCACGTTACAAGGGCCCACGTGCTGTAACGACCGGTATGGAGCGACCGGAGCGATGACCGCGACGAGACCGGAGCCATGAGCGCGATTACGAGGGACCCATGACCGCGGCCACGACGTCGCGGTGGGCGCGCCTGTTCGTCGCGTTCGGCGCGCTGTCGTTCGTCGCCTGGCAACTGGCGACGCTGGCCGGCCTCCCCCGCCGCGCCGGCGTCGCACTCGGTCTCTACGGCTTCGTCTTTCACGTCCTCTTCGGCAAGGCGTACTCGCTGGTCCCCTCGTACTTCGACCGACAGCTGGCGATTCCACGAGCACCGGCCGTCCACCTGCCGCTGACGGCGGTCGGGACGCTCTGCCTGGCGCTGGCCGCCGCCACCGTGCCTGGCGTTCCGTCCCTCGTCGGCACCGCTGGAGCCGCGCTGTGGACCGGTGGCGTCGCCGTCTTCCTCGCCGCGCTCGGCTGGACCGTCCGCGACAACCTCACCGGCGCCGAGACGGCGACGGGCGGTGCGAACGAGCACCGTCGGCCCGTCGACCGCTGGGCGAACCTGTTCGTTCCCGTCGCGCTGGCCTATCTGGCCGTCGGCACGTACGGCACGCTCGCGCTGTGGACGCCGTTACCCCCGCTGGTCGACGGATTCTCCCCACGAGTCACCCATCTCCTGGCCGCCGGGACGGCCACGCTGATGGTGCTCGCTGTCGGCTTCAGACTGCTGCCGCGCTTTCTCGTCGCGTCGCCGCCGCGCCCACTCGTCGCCGTCGTCCTCCCGGCGGGCGCCGTCGCACCAGCGATTCTCGCGACGGCGTTGTACGGGGGGATCTGGTTCCGGGTCGGCGCGGCCCTGGAGGGAATAGCGGTGGGCGGGTTCGCCCTCGCGTACCTGTGGCTCTTCCGGCGAAGCGACAGGGACCGCGTCGGGTTCTACGGCGTGCTGGCGGGCGCTATCGCCGGCCTCGTCGGCGTCGCGCTCGGAGTCGTGTTCGCGTTCGACGGGGTCAGCGCGCCGCTGATAGAGGGTCACTACCGGCTGAACGTCGCGGGCTTCCTCGGCCTGACTATCGTCGGCGTCTCCTACCAGTTCTACCCGCCCGCGGTCGGGTCGCTGCCGGGCGTCGGCGACCGGACGGCGTTCGTCTCCATCGGGGCTATCGCAGCGGGGCTCGCGCTGGAAGTCGCCGGGCTGGTCGCGGCAGTTCCGCTCGCGACGACTGCGGGACGGGGTGCGGTTCTCGTGGGCGCACTCCTGTACGCCTGGGTCGTCCTGGCGCTGTTCTACGAGCGTCACTGGCGGAAAACCTGACCAGGTGACAGGCAGGGGCGCCAGTGACGGGGGCAGAACATATTTCCCGGGAAAAGGAATTAGTTCCCACACCTCGAAGAGAGCGGTATGAGCGACGCACCACCAACGGACGGACCACCTCCGTTCGAGAGTCCGTTCGACGACGCCGACGTCGAACAACGGATCTACGGGGTGGTCCTCCAGACGCGGGAACCGACCGCCGCGAGCGTCATCGCCGACGATGCTGACTGCGACCCCAAGACGGCGAGAAAGTATCTCGGCTGGTTCGCGGAACTCGGCGTGGTCACCGAGCACGAGGGGCACCCGACCACGTACGAACGCAACGACGAGTACTTCGAGTGGCGACGGATCGACCGCCTCTCGACCACGCACACCGCCGAGGAGCTCGCACAGCGCGTGAACGAACTGACGCGGCGGATCCGCACGTACGAGCGGAGGTACGACGCGTCCTCGCCCAGCAACGTAGACGCCATCGCGGTCGCCGAGTCGCGTGACGACACGGTCGTCGACGAGGTGTACGCCGACCTCGGGGACTGGGAGACGGCCTTGCAGGAGCGCCGTCGATACGAACGCGCACGCCAGCGACGGTCCGACCGCTCCGGCCGGGCGTCCGGATAGCCGATGGTGCCACCGGCAGGTGACGGTGGCGGAACCGCCCCGATCGACAGGCCAGTTCTGGAGTATCTGCGGGAGCGGCTTCAGACGACGCCACAGGTCGCAGCGGCGACCATCACTGACCAGCAAGGGCACCTCGAACTCCGCGTCGCACTGGACGACGCGTACTATCCGGAGAATGCGACGGACGCCACGCTATCGGTTCGCTGGTACGCCAACGACGACTTCACGATCCACTACCGGGAAGATCGGTCAGACGGGGACTGGGAGTGTCGCTGGGACCGCCATCCCAACACACACAACACGCGTTCGCACTTCCATCCGCCACCGGACGCGGTGACGCCGGGTGAGGACCGACACTGGCCCACGGACGTCCGTGACGTGATCGAGGCCGTCCTCGACGACGTCGAAGAGCGGATCGAAGCGCTCTGGACGGACGCGTAGTGGGCAACCGCGACGTGCACTGAGAACCTGCCAACCCCTCTCACCCAATCGATTCCCCTTTAATGCCGGCGTGGATCCGTTCTCGTATGGACCGATACGTCAGAGAGACGGGGGACCGATCATGAGTTCCCCGGAGCGATTCGGACAGGTCGACGACCAGTACGACCCCGGAGCCGTCGAGGAGCGGGTGTTCGACTACTGGGACGAGGTCGACGCCTACGATCAGACGGTCGAGCACCGGGCCGACGGCGAGGACTTCTTCTTCGTCGACGGGCCGCCGTACACCTCCGGGTCGGCCCACATGGGCCACGCCTGGAACAAGAGTCTCAAGGACGTCTTCATCCGCTACAAGCGGATGCAGGGGTTCGACGTCACCGACCGCCCCGGCTACGACATGCACGGCCTCCCCATCGAGACGAAGGTGGAGGAAGAGATGGACTTCGCGAACAAGAAGGACATCGAGGCCTACGGCGTCGAGAACTTCATCGACGCCTGCCGGGAGTTCGCCGAGGGAAGCCTCGACAGTCTGCAGTCCGACTTCATCGACTTCGGCGTCTGGATGGACTGGGACGACCCGTACAAGACGATCAATCCGGAGTACATGGAGGCCGCCTGGTGGGGGTTCGCGCAGGCCCACGAGCGCGACCTCGTCGAGCAGGGGATGCGCTCCATCACGCAGTGCCCGCGCTGTGAGACCGCCATCGCCAACAACGAGGTCGAGTACGAGGACGTCGAGGACCCATCTATCTACGTGAAATTCCCCTTGAAGGGGCGCGAGGGATTCCTCGTCATCTGGACGACGACGCCGTGGACCATCCCCGCGAACACCTTCGTCGCCGTCGACGCCGACCTGGAGTACGTGGGCGTCGACGTCGACGTGGGCGACCGGACCGAACGGCTCTACGTCGCCGAGGAGTGCGCCGAGGACGTCGTGCACGAGGCCGGCCACGACGACTACGAGGTCGTCGAGGAACTGACCGGCGAGGAGATGGTCGGCTGGGAGTACGAGCACCCGCTGCGCGACGAAGTGCCGGACGCACCGGGCGGCGGCTCGAACGACTTCGAGGGCGCGCTACAGGTGTACGACGCCGACTACGTCGAAGCGGACCGCACGGGACTGGTCCACTCCGCACCCGGCCACGGTGAGGAGGACTTCGAGCGGGGCCGCGAACTCGGCCTGGACATCTTCTGTCCCGTCGGCGGCGACGGCGTCTACAGCGACGAGGCGGGCATCTACGCCGGCGAGTACGTCAAGGACGTTAACGACGGCATCATCACGGACCTGCAGTCCAAGGGGCTGATGCTCTCGGCCGGCACGACCTCTCACAGCTACGGCCACTGCTGGCGCTGTGACACCGGTATCATCCAGATCGTCACCGACCAGTGGTTCATCACGATCACCGACGTCAAGGAGGACCTGCTGGACAACATCGGGGACTCGGAGTGGCACCCCGAGTGGGCCCGCGAGAACCGCTTCCGTGACTTCGTCGAGGACGCGCCGGACTGGAACGTCTCCCGGCAGCGCTACTGGGGCATCCCCATCCCCATCTGGCTGCCCACCGAGGACGAGAGCGGTGACCCGGTCGCGTGGAGCGGCGACATGGACGAGGCCGTCGTCGTCGCCGACCGCGAGGAACTCGCCGAGCGCGTCGACCAGGACGTCGACCCCGACGACGTCGACCTCCACAAGGACACCGTCGACGACCTGACCATCACCGAGGACGGCGTCACGTACGAACGCGTCCCGGACGTCTTCGACGTCTGGCTCGACTCCTCCGTGGCGACGTGGGGGACGCTGGACTACCCCGAGGAGACCGAGGCCTTCGAGGAGCTGTGGCCCGCGGACCTCATCCTCGAGGCCCACGACCAGACCCGCGGCTGGTTCTGGTCCCAGCTCGGGATGGGCACCGCCGCCGTCGGCGAGAGCCCGTACAAACGAGTGCTGATGCACGGCCACGCGCTGATGCCCGACGGGCGGGCGATGTCGAAGTCCAAGGACATCCGCGTCGACCCCGGCGAGGTCATCGACGACTACGGCGCCGACCCGATGCGGGCGTTCCTGCTGAGCCTCACCGCCCGTGGCGAGGACATGCAGTTCTCCTACGACGAGACCCAGGAGATGCAACGGCGGCTCAACATCCTCTGGAACGTCTTCCGCTTCCCGCTGCCGTACATGCGGATGGACGGGTTCGACCCCGACGCGGTCTCCATCGACGACGTCGACCTCGCTATCGAGGACCGCTGGGTGCTCTCCCGGCTCCAGACCGTCACGGCCGAGGCCACCGAGGCGATGGAGGAGTACCGCCAGGATCTGGCCATCGACGAAGTACTGGAGTTCGTCGTCGAGGACGTCTCCCGATACTACGTCCAGCTCGTCCGCGAACGGATGTGGGAGGAGGAAGACAGCGAGTCCAAGCGGGCCGCCTACGCCACGCTCTATCGGGTGCTCCGCGACGTCGTCGCGCTGCTGGCGCCCTTCACCCCCTTCGTCGCCGAGGAGATCTACGGCCACCTCACCGGTGACGGCGAGCACCCCTCCGTCCACATGTGCGACTGGCCCGAGGCCGACGAACGTCTCCGTGACGACGACCTCGAGACGCGCGTCGAGGCAGTCCGCGCCGTCGAGGAGGCCGGCTCCAACGCTCGCCAGCAGGCTGAACGCAAGCTCCGCTGGCCGGTCACGCGCGTCGTCGTCGACACCGACTCGCTGCCGGTCGCCGACGCCATCGCGGCCCACGAGGACCTCGTCGCCGACCGGCTCAACGCCCGCTCGGTCGAGGTTCTCGGCCCGGACGAGTCCTGGGGCGAACTCGCCTACTCCGCCGAGGCGGACATGTCCGTCCTCGGGCCCGCGTTCGGCGACGACGCCGGCCGGGTCATGCAGGCGCTCAACGACGCCCGCGTCGACGGCCCGGACCTCGAGGCGCTGGAGAGCGCTGTCAACGAGACGCTCGACGACGATGTCGAAATCACCGACGAGATGGTCACCTTCCGTCGCCAGACGCCCGACGCCGTCTCCGGGACGGAGTTCGAGGCCCTGGACGGCTCGGGCGTCGTCTACGTCGACACTACACTCACCGAGGACATCGAGAGCGAGGGGTACGCCCGCGAGGTCGTCCGCCGCGTCCAGGAGATGCGGAAAGACATGGAACTGGACATCGAGGAACGGATTACGCTCGATCTCTCCGTCGCCGACGACCGCGTCGATGGCCTGGTGCGAGAGCACGAGGACCTGATCAAAGAGGAGGTCCGCGCCGACGAGATAGACGGCGTCGAGGACGGCCACCGCAAGACCTGGGACGTGGAAGGCGTCGAGATGACCATCGCGATTGCGCCCGTCGCGTCGGCGGAAGCGTCGGACTAGTACGGCGCCGAACGCAGTGAGGCGCCGCGTTTTTGGCCCAGATTTTTCGAGGAGAGGTTCCCGCAGCGAGCCGAAGGCTCGCGAGGAAACCCGACGAAGAAAAAGGTGGTTTCGCAGACGGCGACCGATTCGAAAGGCGTTTTTAGTCCTGTACTGACCAGACAGTCAGTGACCGATACGAAGCGACAACTACGGGCGTTGTTTTTCACCCGCTTCGCCAACGCCTACGGGCTGGTGACGCTACTGACACTGCTATCCACTTACATCGAATTACTGGGGGCGACGGGGCTGGTCGCCGGGATGTTCGTGACCGGGCTGACGCTGGCTCAGGCCGTCGCGGTCATCCCGGTCGCGTACCTCGGGGACCGCTTCGACAAGCGGTTCATCCTGCTCGTCGGACTGGGGCTGGCGACCGCTGCCTACGCCGCGTTCCCGTTCATCGGGACGTCCCTGGGATTCATTCTGGTCAGAGGGCTCCAGGGCGTCGCCGCGACGACGGCGGGGTTACTCGCACTCGCGCTGGTCGGCGAACTCGCGCGAGACGACGGCCGTGGGAACACCATCGGCGTGTCTAACGCCTGGCGCTTCGCGGCCTCTATCGGCGGAGCGATGTCCGCCGGCGTGCTGTACGACGCCTTCGGCTTCGGCGCGGTGTTCGGCGTGCTGATGGTCATCACCGCCGGCGCGTTCGCGGCGGTGTGGCGCTGGGTCGAGCCCGACGAGACCACCGTCGAGGGCTTTGCCTTCTCCGACATGGCGCTCAATCGCCGCATCCTCACGATCACGAGTTTTCGCGCCCAGTACGCCGTCGCCGTGACCCTCGTCCGGACCTGGGTCCCCATTTTCGCCGGCGTGTCGGTCGCACGCGGCGGCCTCGGGTTCACCGCCGAGGGGAACGCCGCGGCGGCCGGTGCGACGGCCGTGGCGGTGATCGTCTCCGCGGAGAAGTTCACCAACATGCTCAGCCAGCCCTACATGGGCGGCCTCTCGGACAGGTTCGGCCGCGCGCGGTTCGTCTTCCTCGGCGGGCTGTTCTACGGGGCCGTCGCTATCGTCGTCCCGTTCACGCCCGCGATCGGCACTGCGCTCGGGCTGCCGGCCGTCTTCCCCTTCTTCGGTGACCTCTCGCCGGCATTCATTCCGCTGCTGGTCGTCACGGGGCTCCTCGGCGTGGCCGACTCCATCCGCGAACCGGCGAGCATGGCCCTGTTCGCCGACGAGGGCACCAGTTCGGGCGTCGCAGCCAGTTTCGGCGTCCGTGACCTCGTCTGGCGGCCCGGTTCGATTCTCGCACCGCTTGCCGGCGGCTGGCTCATGACCAACGCCGGCATGGAATGGGTGTTCTACCTCGGCGCGGCCGCGGCCTTCACCGGCGTGTTCGCGTTCCTCGGAATCCTCTCCTACGACCACGGCCGCGCCGGGCTAACGAAGTGGTAGCAGTCTGGCCACCGGTCACGCCGATTCGGCGGACGTCTCGCTCGCCCCTCCCCGGACGCGCTCGCGACCGCCGCGGTAGGCGTACCAGTACGCGATGGCGTACGCGACGCCGAATATGAGTACGCCGCCCTCGTCCGACCCCGCCAGTCCGACGGGAGCGAGAAGCGCAGTCACCAGCACGACGGCCGGAAACAGGGCAATAGTCGCCGCGAGAACGAAGCCCCCGAGGTCGCCGATGTCGTGACCGCGCTGGCGATACACCGCGCCGGCGACCGCCGACAGGAGGACGAGGACCACCCACTCGACGGAGCCCGGAGGTTCGGCGAACCGCGTCGTCACGCCCAGCACCGGCACCAGGACGAACAGGAAGCCGATAGCGGCGAGGACGTCGTCCACCGACGCCCAGAACCAGTCCCGGTTGTACATACGGCTACTCCACTTCCCGGTGAAATAAACCCAGCAGGGTGCCGGCCGCCGCCACGGCGTTCACTCACGTCGCCGCCTTCCTCGGCATCCTCACTTACCACCACGGCCGGGCCGGACTGGCGAAGTGGTGACCGGCTGCAGTCGCTTGACGGCGAGCCACTCCCGCTACAGCCCCAGCGCGTCGCGAACCCGGTCGGCGAGTCGCTCGTCGTTCCGCCAGCGCATCTCGTAGGTTCGGTCCCGTCCGACGCTCACGTACCCGACGTCGGTCTCCGGGTCCTCGCGGTGGGCGGCGACGGCGTGGACGAGGTTCACGCGCGCCTCCAGTTCGAACTGGCCGATCCCGCGAGAGCCCGTCTCGGGGTCCTCGGCCACCCAGCGTGGCTCGTCGACGGCGCCGTCCGGGAACAGGTCGCCGGGGTCCTCGACCACCTCCGCCCGGTCGACTATCGCCTGTTCGTCCATCGGTACCATCTAGCGAGAGACGGGCAATATGGCTGTCGCCCGGTTACAGCGTTCCCCGGAGTCACCACGCAGGAGAGGGTTACAGTTCGTCGGCCACCGCGGGCGCCGCGCTCACGGCGCTCACCGCGCGCTCGATGGTGTCGGTGCCGTAGACGCGTTCGACGCCGGCGCTCTGGAGTTTCGTCAGCGCGTTGCTCGCCAGCATCGGGTGGACGCAGGAGACGAACACCCGGCCCGCACCGCGGTCGTTCAGCACCGCGACGGCCTCGCTCATCGTCGACCCCGTCGCGATGATGTCGTCGGTGAGCACGACGTCCCGCTCGGCCACGTCGGCGTCGCTCGGCGTGATTTCGACGTCGCCGGTGTCGTAGTCACGGTCCTTCTCGAAGTAGTCCGTCTCGCCGTCGCCGTACGAGTCCCGCACCGTCTGGGCGATGTCGACGGCGCCCTCGTCGGGCGAGAGGAAGAGCGGGTCCGCCAGGTCGCCGGGGAGCGGCTCGGCCAGCCGTCCGGCGGCGTCGACCGGTTCCGCGGGGACGTCGAAGAACTCGCACACCGCCACCTCGTGGGGATTGACCGTGAGCACCCGGTCGGTGCCGGTGGAGATGGCCCGCGCCACCGCCCGGGAGGAGACCGGCTGGCCCGCCTTGAACGCCTCGTCCTGACGCGCGTAGCCCATGTACGGCAAGACCGTGACCACCTCGTCGGCGCCCGCCTCGCGCGCCGCATCCTGTAGCTGGAGGAGTTCGACGTGGGCATCGGTGGAGACGGTCGAGGCGACGACCACCGCGCGCCCCGACACCTCGCCCGGCACGCTCGCCATCACCTCGCCGTCGGGGAACCGCTCGTACTCGGCGCGACCGAGGGGCTCGCCGGTCGCGTCGGCCAGCGCCGCCGCGAACGCCTGCGTCGCTGACCCGGGAATAATCATGTGTCGAGGCTTGCCCGCTGCCCTAAACCGCTTTTCGATTCTGGGAGGTGCTGGACTGGGACGGTCAGTGTGGGTCGTGGTCGTTGACTCTGGTCTGTGAGTTGAACGGATATCTCTCGGTCGAGTTGGTGAAACGAACAGCGATGACAGGAACCAGAAAGCCCTCGGCACGCTCGCCTCGCGCGGCTTGCTGCGCTCCTCGCTGACGCTGTCGTTCGAAAGACGCTTCGCGTCTTTCGTGATGACGAGAGAGCTTCGCTCTCTCGAACCACGGTGCTTGCGTCGCCGTGCGTCGGCCAGCGTGCCTCGCCCTTTCAGTCCTCCAGGCACGGCACCGCAGCCCTGCCCTTCCCCTGGTCGCGAGGCCCTCGCCGTCGCTCGGGCACTCGCTCCCGGCCGACCGCTGCGGTTGCGGAAGGAAGCGTGTCGCGCCGACAGGCGCGACCGGGGAGGGTTGGTGGTTCTAACCGCGAGCGCCTCCGTGGCGCGAGCGACGGCTGTCCCTGGTGTCCTGGCGAGCGAAGCGAGCCAGGGCTCAGGAGAGCTTGCTCTCCTGGTGGACTGAAAGGGCGAGGTGCGGTCGACGAAGTCCGAACCCGTAAGCACGCGAGGAACGAGCGCGCGCAACGGGTTCGCACGAGTCGAGCGCGCCGAGGGCTTTCGAGGTGGTATCGTCCGTTGCTGTTACTGCAGTAATCCGAATCGTTACAGACACTCCCTGGACAGAACACACGCTAGCGAGAACGCGAACCGGCACGGAGTCACGGAATCGCGACACCGACCACGTCAGTGAGACCGAGGGAGCGGGTGCGCCACCCGGGCGAGCCGTCCTTGGCCGTCACGGGGTCGAGCAGGACGCGGCCGTCGTCGGTGACGGCGAAGGTGCCCCGGTCGTAGGCCACGCCGACCACGGTTCCGGCGGGGGCGTCGGCGTCGCGCCATGCGCCGTCGACGCGTTCAAAGAGGGTCCCGTCGACGACGGCGTGGGCGTGCTCGCCGTCGCTCGCGACCACCGAAGCTCGCCCCTCCAGCACACGGTCCCAGCCGTCGTCGGCGTCGTCGCCGGCGTAGAGCCCAGAATCGGTCGCGGCGAGCGGTCCGGCAACAGCGACGTCGCGAACACCGTCCAGGCCGACGTGTGAGAGGTCCCAGCCGTCCGCACGCTCGACCTGATAGACCCCCTCTGCCGTGGCGAGCAGGTCGCCGTCCATCGCACGCACGTCGTCGGCCCGGCCGACCGTCTCCCACGCGCCGTCGGCCAGTCGGGCGACGCGGCCGTCGGGACCAGCCGCCAGCAAGTCGTCACCGACGCCGACCGCGACCGCCGGCCCGAATCCCGTCGACTCGAACCCGTCTTCGCTGCCCACGAGCACGTCCTCGTCCGTGGCGACGAGCAACTGGCCGCCGGCACCGGCGACGTCGCGAGCGACGCACTGGTGGTCGAGGCCGAACCGGCCGATCTGGTCGTCCGAGGCGTCGAAGTGGGCGAGCCCGACGCCGCTGGCTACGTAGGCCCGCGTCGCCTCTCGGCGGGCCTCGTACACTCGCTTTTCCGACAGGGAGATGTCGTCGTCTGGCATACTCGAGCGTTGACTCGCCCCGCTCGAAAGCGTACCGCCTGATAGTACTGGCTTACAACCACCACTATGACGTGTTCGCTCGCGGGAGCCCACGAGCGCTACGACCGAAGGCGCTCCAGTTCACGCTCGACGTCGTCCGACCCCGAGCCGTCGAGTTCGGACTCCAGTCGCTGTTCGAGCTGTGATTCGCTGAGCTGGCCGTCGACGTACTGCTCGGTCAGTCGGTCGACCCGGTCGGCGTCGTCGCTCCCGGTGACGGTCGAACGGGACGACTCGCTGCTCGTCCCTCGCCACCAGAGGAGCCCTTTCACGAGGGCGTAGGTGAGGCCCGCGACGGCGAGCATCGCGACGATGGCGACGAGGATGCTCGCGGCGATGCCGACGACGGTGCCGACGATGGAGACGGCCGCGCTGACCAGGACGAACGCCCCGACCGCGAGCGCGGCGTACTTGAGGAGCTTCCAGGGGACCATATCGGCGCTACCGACGCCGGCATAAAATAGGTTTGGCGCCGCGGTGAGCGGCGGGCGAAAGCGAGACGTCGAAACCGGCGAGTGAGGCGCCGTCCGTCGGTCAAACGGCGGTTTCACCCACCGGGTGTTTGATGCATGGTACCGTACCTTTACCAGGTAGACCAGACCGATGCTTCACGCCAGAGGAAATCGGCAGCGGATCGGCCTCGTACTCGTAGCGGCGCTCGTCGTCCTCGCCGGCTGTGCGGGGATGGGCGGCGGCGGAGACGCGGCCAGCGCACCGCAGGCGGGCGGTGACGGTGGCAGTGCGGAACTGGACGCGAGCTACGAAAGCAGCGGCGGTGGTGGAGTCGGGAGCTACTACACCGACGACGGCGACCGCGTCGTCGTCAGGGAGTCGGACGTGTCCCTTCGCGTCGACAACTTCAGCCGCGCCTTCCACCGACTGCGGGCCATCGCCGCGGACAACGACGGCTACGTCGGCGACCGCTCGCAGGACAGCCAGGGCGAGTGGGACCGCGGGACGGTGACGGTCCGCGTCCCGCCCGAGCGCTTCGCCAGCGCGCGCGACGCCATCGCCTCGCTGGGCCACGTCGAGCGCGAGGACGTCCGCGTGAAGGACTTCACGAGCGAGTATGACGACCGCGAGGAACGCATCCGGCAGCTCGAAGCGGAAGAACGCGAACTCGAACGGCTCCTGAACGAGACCGACGACGTCGACGAGGCCGAACGGGTCCGCGAGGATCTCCGCCAGGTCCGCAGCGACGTCCGGAACCTGCGCAGCCAGCAGCAGTCCCTCCAGCAGCGCGAGTCGATGTCGACCATCCGCGTCGACCTGCACGAACCCGAGAGCGAGAAACCGCCCAAGAACTACGAGTCGGCCTTCGGCTTCACCGACGCGTTCCTCGAAGCGTTCTACGGCGGCCTGACGGCCCTGAAGTACGTCATCGTCTTCTTCGGCTACGTCATCCCGATCGGACTCGCGCTGATCCCGCTCGGCGCCTTCGGCGTGGGCATCGTGGCCGGCTGGCGGCGGTCCATCGGGTTCGTCCGCCGGCTGTTGGGGAGCAGTGGCGGCGGACCGTCCGACGTGAGCGGTGGGCACGAGACCGTCGGAGAACGAGCGGCGGCGGACGACGGGCGTGGTGCTGACGAGAGTAGCGACGGTGAGGGTGGCGATGGCGGCCAGGACTAACGGCCTATAGCGCTTCCTTGTACGCTTCCAGGGTCTCCTCGACGTCTTCCCGGGTGTGGGCGTAGGTGACGAACTGGGCCTCAAACTGGTTCTGTGCGAGGAAGACGCCCTGGTCCTTCATCTTCGGCCAGAAGACGCGACGCCAGCGGTCTGTCTCGCCCGCCTTGACGTCCGCGGCGTTCTTCGGACAGTGGTCGAATCGCGGGCAGTCGGTCCGCTGGCGACAGCCGGCTTCGCAGTGGCCGTCGAACGTCTCCGGCGCCGTCCTGGAGAAGAGGACCTTGAAGATCCCGTCGGTGCCTGCGACAGTGTACTCGGGTGCCTGGTCGGCGACGATGTCGGTGAGCCCCTCGCGGATCCGGTCGCCGAGGTCGTTGATGTGGTCGTGCACGTCATTCTCGGCGGCGTACCGGAGCGATTCGAGGCCGGCGGCCATGGTCACCGGGTGACCGGAGAAGGTCCCGGCCTGGAAGACGTCGCCGGCGGGCGTGAACTGTTCGACGAGTTCGGCCCGTCCACCGATGGCACCGACCGGGAACCCGCCGCCGATGAGTTTGCCGAACGTGGTCAGGTCGGGTTCGATGCCGAACTTCCCCTGTGCACACTGGAGGCCGCCGACGCGGAAGCCCGTGATGACTTCGTCGAAGACGAGCAGGGAACCGTAGTCGTCGCACAGGTCGCGGAGCGTCTCGTGATACCCCTCGACGGGGTGGACGATACCGTAGTTCGCGAGAATCGGCTCCGTCAGGACGGCCGCGATGTCGTCGCCGTGTTCCTCGAACAGTTTCTGAGCCGCCTCCTTGTCGTTGAACGGCAGCGTGAGCGTTTGCTCGGCGAACGCCTGCGGGATGCCCGGGCTCGACGGGTGGACGGCGTCGCCGTCCCCCTCGACCAGCGTCGACTCCTGAGCGCCGTGGTAGCCGCCCTGCATGACGACGATCTTGTCCCGGCCAGTCGCGGCACGGGCGAGCCGACAGGCGGAGACGGTCGCCTCGGTTCCGGAGTTGACGAAGCGGATCATCTCGACGCTCGGGACGTGTCGCGTGACGAACTCGGCGTGTTCGACCTCGACCTCGGTCGGCGTCCCGTACATCGGCCCCTCGCTCGCGTGGGACTGGATGGCGGCCTCGACCGGCTGCGGGAGGTCGTGACCGTACAGCAGCGGCCCGAGCCCCATCACCCAGTCGACGTACCGGTTCCCGTCGGCGTCGATGACGTGGCCGCCGTCCCCGCGCTCGACGAAGAAGGGGTACGGCTCGATGGCGGCCCGGACCGCCGAGTTGACGCCGCCCGGCATGACCGACAGGGCGCGGTCGTACAGGTCGCGCGACTGCTCGTGGTTCATGCGCAGAGCTTCGACCCACCGCAGAAAGAAGCTGTTGGAACCGCGCCGTCCGGTTCCTCGAAGACGGACTGGCGGCGAGAGACGAGCACCGCTTCGTCCAGCTATTTTCGCACCAGACCCAACTGTTTTCCCCGCAGCGGTGGTAGTCGTTCCCATCCAACGCTCTCGGCGCTCGAATCCAATGAACACCCAGTTTCCCCGCGAACGGCGGGCCGAGTCCGCGACTATCGGCCCGTGCGATTCCGGTTCGTCCGGAGTGACCCGCCGTGCTCGTTGACGAATTCGACCGCGAGGTGTCGGGCGTCCGGGTGTCGCTGACCGACCGGTGTAACTTCGACTGCGTCTACTGTCACAACGAGGGGCTGGGCGACACCCGCGGCCCGATGGCGCCCCGGGACCACGAGATGACGGCCGACGACGTCGTGCGGTTCCTCGAAGTCGCTCGCGAGTTCGACGTCGACGCCGTGAAGTTCACCGGCGGCGAGCCGATGCTGCGCGACGACCTGGTGGAGATTATCCACCGAGTCCCCGACGGGATGGAAGCGTCGATGACGACCAACGGCACGTTCCTGCCCGGCAGCGCGCCCGAACTGGTCGACGCGGGTCTGGCGCGAGTGAACGTCTCGCTCGACGCGCTGGACCCCGAGCAGTTCGCCGCGGTGACCCAGTCGGGCGCCTTCGACCGCGTGCTGGAGGGCGTGGAGGCGGCGCTCGACGCCGGGCTCGACCCCGTCAAACTGAACATGGTGTTACTGCGGGAGACCGCCGCCCAGGTCCCGGAGATGGTCGACTTCGTCGCCGACCGACCCGGCCTGCGCCTCCAGTTGCTCCAGTACATGCCCGAACTGACCGGCAACCCCGAATGGGCCGTCGACGTCGCCGATGTCCACGAGTGGCTCGCCGAGCGGGCCGACCGCGTGGAGACCCGCGAGATGCACGGTCGCCGCCGCTACTGGATCGGTGGTGCTGACGATACCGTGGGGGAACCGGACGACGAGTCGGCAGGGATGGTCGAGGTCGTCGACCCCGTCGGCAACGAGGACTTTTGCGCGAACTGCCACCGCGTCCGGGTCACCCACGACGGGAAGCTCAAGGGCTGTCTCAACCGCACCGACGACCTGCGCTCGATGGGCGAGATGTCGAAAGGCGAGATCCGCGAGACGTTCCGCGAGACCGTCGCGAACCGCGTCCCCTACTACGGCGAGTACATGGTCGAGGAAGACGGCGAGTGGGTCGTCGACGAGGAGTACCTCGACGCCGTCCCGGAACCCTCGGACTGAGTAGCTTGGTTTCGAAGCGAGAATTAGACGCGACGGCAACGCCCGCTCCAAATCGCCCACCAGTCGCTAATATAGGAAAATCTCAGGCTGCTCGTTATAAATAGATTACAGCACCGAGAACAAGAGAAAGCCCTCGACGGGCTGGGGTCGCGGGGCTCGCTGCGCGCGCTCGCGTGCTTGCGTCGCCCGGCTTCCCCCAGCCCGCCTCGCCCTTTCATTCCTCCAGGACCGCACCGCAGCCCTACCCTTCCCCTGGTTGCGAGGTCCTCACAATTGTTCGGACCCTCGCTCCCGGCCGACCGCCGTGCGGTTGCGGAAGGAAGCGTGTCGCTCGCCGGACGGCGAGCGACCGGGGAGGTTTGGTGTCCTGGCGAGCGGAGTGAGCCAGGGCTCGTCAGAGCTTGCTCTGACGGTGGAGCCATTCGCGAGCGCCTTCATGGCGCGAGCTATGCGATCCCTGGTGGACTGAAAGGGCGAGGTGCGGTCGGGGAAGCACGCCGAAGCAAGCACCGGAGCCGGAGGCGAGGAGCGTGGTTCGAAAGGCGCTGCGCGCCTTTCGTCATCACGAGAGAGCTCCGCTCTCTCGAACGACAGCGAGGCGCGCAACCCGAGCGCGCCGAGGGCTTTCATCCTGTTAGCGGTGATGCAGTCGATTCCTGGCGAGCGGGTCAACGACCCAGTTTGGCCACCTAAAGGAATTCAAACCGATAACGCACGGCTTAAACGGTCCTGGCAGCTATGCACGTCCAATGAGTCGGTCGGGCGCGTTCTGTCCGCGGTGTGGCGACGAGATTCCGGACGAGGCGCTGGAATCGAGACCCGGGGAGCCACAGCATTCGACCAGTCCGCTCTGTGACGCCTGTTACTTCGACGAGTTCGACCTGGTCGACGCGCCGGAGTCCATCGAGGTCAGGGTGTGCGCGCAGTGCGGCGCGGTCCACCGGGGGAACCGGTGGGTCGACGTCGGCGCGGAGGACTACACCGACGTCGCCATCGAGGAGGTGAGCGAGGCGCTGGGCATCCACGTCGACGCCGAGAGCGTGGCCTGGCAGGTCGCGCCCGAACAGCTCGACCAGAACAACATCCGGATGCACGCGGAGTTCTCGGGCGTCATCCGCGACACGCCCGTCACCGAGCAGGTCCAGGTCCCCGTCAAGATCGCCCGCCAGACCTGCACGCGCTGCGGGAAGATCGCCGGTGGCTCCTTCGCCTCTATCGTCCAGGTCCGCGCGGTCGACCGGACGCCCGACAGCGAGGAGGTCGACCGGGCCAAGGAGATCGCCCACGAAGTCGTGGACGAGATGGAGGCGACGGGGGACCGGGACGCCTTCGTCACGGAGATCAACGAGGGCTCGGAGGGCCCGAACATCAAGGTCTCGACCAACAAGATCGGGATGAAGGTCTCCCGTCGCATCGTCGACGAACTCGGCGGGAGCTTCTCCGACTCGGAGCGGCTGATCACCGAGGACGAGGACGGCAACGAGGTGTATCGCGTGAGCTACGCCGTCCGCCTGCCGAAGTACCGGCCCGGCGAGATCATCGACCCCGACGACGGCGACGGGCCGGTGCTCGTGAGTTCGAACCAGGGCAACCTGAAGGGGACCCGCATCTCGACCGGCGAGCACTACGAGGCCAGCTTCGAGGTCGGCGACGAGCCCGAGGCCCGCCGGCTCGGCACCCGCGAGGACGCCGAATCGACCGTCCTCGTCGCCGTCGAGGACGAGCGGGCGATGCAGGTGCTCGACCCCGAGACCTACGAGTCCAAGACCGTCCCGCGGCCCGACTACGTGAACCCCGACGCCGACGAGGTGCCGGTGCTGAAGAGCCGGGCCGGGTTGCACGTGCTGCCCGAGTCGACCGGCGAAGACGCGGAGTGAGCGCGGGAGCCGAGCGCCCAGGAGCGGAACCAGACGCTCGACCGGCGGAAACTGTTATAGCGACCCGCCGCGACGGACGTTCAGCGACGTCATGAAAACGAGCGATTCAGCGGCCGAAACGCCGGATGACGAGAGTCGTCGCCGGGCACTCAGATACGGCCTCGTCGCGGCGTTCGCCGGTGTCGGGGGCTTCGGTCTCGGGTGGCTGACGCGGCCCGACGGTCGAGACGACGACTCGGCGTCGACGGAAACGCCAGGCGAGCAGCCCACCGAGCGGCCGACTGAAACCGCGGCGGCGACCGAGACGGAGGCGGCGACCGTGCCGCCGCTCGTCGCGCAGTTCGCCCCCGACGTCTACTTCGGTCGGCGGGAACGCTGGTTTCCGACTGATCCGAGGGCGTACGCCGGACCGAACAGCGCCGACGGCGTCCTCGACGGCTTCGACGCGCTCGCGGGCTACACCCGGGCGTTCGACGAGACCGGCGAACCCCCGAACCCGGCCGTCTTCTACAACGTGGCGCCGGTCGACGACCGGATCGTCGCGGTCCAGTACTGGATGTACTCGGTGTTCGACCAGTTCACGGTCAACTTCCACTGGCACGACTGGGAGCTGCTGCAGGTGTTCGTGGACACCGAGAGCGGCGACCCGCTGTTACTCGTGGCGAGCGCCCACGCGCGGAAGTGCCCGAACAACGAGTTCCTCGACCCCGACATCGGCCCGGACGAGCGCCCCGCCGTTCTCGCGGAGGTCGGCTCGCACTCCAGCGCGACGGACGTCAACGGGCGGGCCGCGAGCTTCGAGCGGTATTCGTTCAGCGACTTCGCGCCGGACGTCTCGAACGGCCCGGTCAAACCGCTCGACCGCCTGTCCAGCCAGCCCTTTTCGTACGGGCTGCCGCGCGACGAGGGCGCTCGACTGCCCTTCGCCGTGCCCGAACTCGACGGCGCCCCGCTCGCCGACCACCCGGCCCTGCCGGACGTCGAGGGCGAGGACTTCGTCGACGAGGACGTCACGGTGCGGTCCTGGCGCGACCTGGCGCGACCGCCGGGGCGGCTCCCCGTCCGCGAACCGGGGACGGTGTTCACCGGGCCGGGCAGTCCGACCGACGGCGACGTGACCTACGAACTGCTCCCCATCGACGCGGTCCGCGAGGCGTTCGACGACTTCGCCGGCCCGCAATTGAGTTTCGAGTTCGCGATACCTGGGTTCGTCGAGGACCGGTTCGCCAGCCACATCACGTCGGTCGGCATCCCCTGGGAGAACGAGCGTTTCGCCGACCCCACGGCCGACATCACGGACCCGAACCACCGTCGCGCTATCGACGGCGCCGAGCCCTCGAGCCTGACCGACCGGGTCGTCGGCCAGGTCTCGATCCTGGGAAGCGGTCCCGACGGCGAGGTCGACGCCGCCCCTGGCACGGACGGCGACGCCCTCGAACCGTTCGTCGACGTCTCGCGGTTCCGGCCCGCGGTCGAGGTCGCCTGCCTGCTCCGGAGCGACCCCGCGGCGCTCCCGACCGCGGACGGCGTGTTCAGGTTCCTCCACGTCGAGCCGGGGTCCCACGAACTCGTGGTCAACGGCCCGGGCATCGCCCCCTACGCCGAGCGCTTCGACCACGACGGCGGGACCGTCCGTCCCGGCGTCGGCGGCCGGGTGACGCTCGTCGCGAACGAGGACGCGACCGTCCTCCGGGCGGACAGGCGGGACGCGACCGGCGTCAGCAGGATCAGGATCACCGAGCGATTCGCCGGTGCGGTGTTCGACGGACGGCCGGTCGAGGACGGCCGCTTCGCGGTGCCGGTCCACCGCGACGGCCGCTACACCGTCGAGATCACGGACGACGACGGCGTCACCGGTGCCGTCCAGGTCGATCCCGCGCGGCTGCGGGGCGAACCCATACCCGACGTCGAGCCGGGGAAAACGTCGCTCGCGCGGACCCTCTCGGCCGTCCTCGCGGACGCCGCCGCCGTGACCAGCGAGTTCGAGGGCGGGCGGGAGGTCGCTGCCGGTTTCGACGGCGCCGCCGAGGACGCCGCGGGGGCCGCCGAGACGGCGGCCGACGGCGACGCGTCGACCGCGAACGAGCGACTGCAGAGCGCCACCGGCCGACTCCGTCGCATCCTGGAGCGGGTCGCGCCGGGCGCAGACCACGGCTACTCCGAGAGCGCCGCGGGGGCGGTCCGCTATTTCGCGACCGACGGGATCGACCGCGCCCAGCGGGCGGTCGAAACACCGATCGTCGACTGATGGGTCGGGTCGCCGAGCAGGGTACTGGTTACGGGACGAGGCGCCACTCGAAACTGTTTCACCGCCCGACGACCTGCGAACAGGCAGATGGCAGATTCCGCCGACCAGCGCCTCGCAGCGGTCGTCCCCAAGTCCCGCTCCCAGCGCGTCATCGACGCACTCGAACGGGAGGGCGTGTACGACGACGACCGGCGCGTCCGCGAGTGGACCGACGAGACCGTCGCCCTCCCCGTTACCGAGCCCCCGGAGAGCGTCGACTACCTGGAGATCGTCCGTCAGGTCGGAGAACCGCGACTGCGCACCCTGGAAGACCACCTGCGGGAGATGGGGTGGACCGACGAGGAACTCGACCTGGCGCCGGGCTCCTGGGCCGTCGTCGGGTCGGTCGTCCTGGTCGAACTCGGCGACGCGCCCCGCCCGGAAGAGGTCGGCGAAGCGCTGCTCTCGCTCCACGGCGAGGCCGACACCGCCCTGTCTCGGGGAGCGATCACGGGGGAACACCGCGAACCGAGCGTAGCGGTCATCGCCGGCACCGGCGACACGGAGACGGTCCACCACGAGCACGGCACCGCGTACGCCCTCGATCTCGCGACAGTGATGTTCTCGCCGGGTAACCAGGCCGAACGAGCCCGGATGGGAGAGGTGGTAAGCGAGGGCGAGCGCGTCCTGGACATGTTCGCCGGCATCGGCTACTTCGCGCTCCCGATGGCCCGCGCCGGCGCCGAGGTGACCGCCGTCGAGCGGAATCCCGATTCCTTTCGCTACCTGATCGAGAACGCCCGGTTGAACGGCGTAGGCGACCGGGTCCACCCCTATCGAGCGGACTGTCGTGACGTAGTCCGCGAGACGTTCACGCCTCGGAACGCGCGAGCGGCGGACGGCGCGAGCGAGGAGTTCGCGGCCGAGGCGCCCGCGGATCGCGTCGTCATGGGCTACTACGACGCCACGGAGCCCGCAGAGAACGGATCCTACGAGTACCTCGACGCGGCGCTGACCGCGCTCGCGCCCGGCGGCACCATCCACGTCCACGAGGCGACGCCCAACGACCTGGTGTTCGAGCGGCCCATCGAGCGACTGCGGGACGCCGCGGCGGCTGCCGACCGCGAGGTGGAGATTCTCGATACGCGGGAGGTCAAGAGCTACAGCGAGGGCGTCGCCCACGTCGTCGTTGACGCCCGCGTCGAGTGAGTTCGAGGGCGTGTGAGCAACTGGCGAGGACCCGGGAACAGCAGCTTTCAGCGCTCGAGGCATTACTCGGCCTGGTGAGTGTCAGTGACTACCAAAACGCGGCCGAAGGTAGCGATCGCGTGCCAGGGCGGGGGCAGCCACACCGCCTTTACAGCCGGTGTGCTGGAGCGACTGCTCGCGCAAGACGGCGACGAGTTCGACGTCGTCGCCCTCACGGGGACCTCTGGCGGCGCGATGTGCGCCTTCCTCGCGTGGTACGGGCTCCGGACCGGTGACGCGGGCAAAGCGACGCAGTTGCTCCGGGAGTTCTGGGGAGAGATGGCCGCGCGGTCCATACCGGAGCGCGTCGCCAACGACGCCTTCGTGTTCGCGACGAAACTGCGCAACAACGGTTACCCCGTCTGGCAGCTGAGCCCGTCGGCCAACCCGCTCGCGTCCCAGGGTCAGCGGTGGCTGCGCGCTCAGCTCGAACAGCGCGTCGACGCAGCGTCGGTCGAAGCCCTCGTCGGCGCGCCGTCCGCGGTCGACGGGACGGACCGGCCGAAACTGCTCGTCAGCGCCGTCGACGCGACGGACGGGAGCTTCTCTGTGTTCACCGACCGGCCAGGATCCGCGGCCGACGGCGGCGCGTCGGGTAATTCGGCTGGCACCCCCGACGAACACGCCGACGAACGACGCGCCCGCTTCGGCGCCGAGCCGAAGCCGCTGACCATCGACGCCGTGGTCGCCTCGGCCGCCGTCCCGCCGGTGTTCGACGCCGTCGAGATTCCGGCGGCCGATGGCACCGTCCACCGGTACTGGGACGGGCTGTTGTCGCAGAACCCGCCGGTCCGTAACCTGCTGACGTGGCCGGAGCGGGGCTGGGAGAAACCCGACGAGATCTGGCTCGTCCGCATCAACCCGACCAGCCACCACGGCCCGCTCGACACGCTCGAAGACGTCGAGGACCGCCGGAACGAACTCGCTGGGAGTCTCTCGCTGCGCCAGGAGCTGTACTTCATCGACCAGGTCAACGAGTGGCTCCGCTCGGGGGCGTTCAGCGAGGCGGCGACCGAGCGTTACAAGGTGGTGACGGTCAGAGAGGTGGCCCTCGACGAGACCCGCCTCGACACCCCCGGCCCCCTCGGCACGTCGACGAAACTGGACCGCGATCCGGGCTTTCTCGACGACCTCCGGGCGCTGGGCGACCGCCAGGCCGCCGAATTCCTGGCGGACAGGACCGGCGACCGGTACGTCGTCGTCGAGTGAGCGTCCGCGAAGGCGACGGCCTGCGACACCGCCGTCCTCCCCGAACGCGACGCCGCTGGCCTCGGTGGGCACCCGTCTGCGTCAGGAGATGGTCACGTCGACGGAGTCCGTACTCGTGGTCCCCTCGTTGTCGGTGGCGGTGAGCGTGACCGTGTAGGTCCCCGCCGAACTGTACCGGTTATCGGCGTACCAGCCGGCGTCGGTCGAGCCGTCGCCCAGTTCCCACTGGAGGTCGGTGATCCACGTGCTGTTGCCCGTCTCGTCGGTGATCCAGAACTGCATCAGGTCTCCGGTCGACCCGGACGTCGAACCGGGGTCGATAGCGGCGACGAGGTTACCCGACGGTGGCACCTCCGTCTGGGGCGGCGTCTCCGTCCCGGGTGTTTCCGTGTCGGGCGTCTCCGTCTCTGGTGTCTCGGTGTCGGGCGTCTCCGTGTCCGGCGTGTCCGTGTCTGGTGTCTCGGTGTCCGGTGTTCCGGTGCCGCCGCCGTCGCCGAGCTTGTCGTAGACGACGCCGAAGTAGTCGCTCGCCGTGTAGGTGTCCGCCGAACAGTCGTCGCCCCAGTAGGGGGCCGACATGTTCATCGGGTCGTCGGAGCCGTCGCCGTTCCAGGCCCAGCCGATCACCGGCCAGCCGAGTTGCTTCGCGTAGTCGATGATCGCCGACCAGTCGGCGCCCGTACTGTCGGCGTAGTTACCGAACTCGCCGATCATGCAGGGGTAGCCCGTCTCGTCCAGGACGTCCAGGTCCGCGGGAACGAGGTTCTGGCCCGTCGTCGCGTTCCAGGCCGAGGGATAGACGTGCGCCGAGAGGATCAGGTTATCGTCGTCGATCCCTTCGACGGCGTCGGCCAGCCGGTAGGTCCCCTGGCCCCAGCCTGGTGCGTCGCAGACGATCGGCCCCGAGTAGCTCGTCCCGTCCCGGACCGTGCTGAGGGCGTCGTCGTACGCCGACGCGTACTCGTCGGCGGTGACGTCGTGGTTCCCCCACTCGTTCATCATGTTGACCGTGAACGACGTGTCGGCCGAGAGGGTCTCGTAGTGGTCGACCCAGAACTCCGCGGCGTTCTGGAGCGCCGAGGCCTCGGCCGACCCGTTGTCGGGATAGTGGTGGTAGGTGGCGATGATCTCCTTCCCGTTCGCGCCGGCCTCGTCGATCCACCGCTTCGCGTCCTCCACCGTCGTGGCCACCTCGCCGAAGGAGAACGGCTCGATCTCGATCCGGACCGTCTCGATGTCCGGGTAGTCGTTCATCAGGTCCCAGCCCAGATCCTGGTCCCCGTCGCAGAAGTACGACGGCTGGAGGTTGACGCCGTCGCCGAACGAGGCCCCGTCGGCCGTCGCGTTCGAACTGCTCGCCAGTACGCCTGCGCCGATGACGGTCCCCGCTGCGGAGGACCGAAGTAGCTCGCGTCGTGTGTACATGGGTTCGTACCCGAAACGATTCATTCACAACACCTGGTAATAAATATCTAGCACTGTTTTGACTTGTTTTATCCTAGTAGTATGCTTGCAGGAACAGTCTGGCCGGAGGACAGGCGGCGGTCGTATCGGAGTGATGGGGGAGCGAGAGTACGAACGCCGTCGACCGGCAGTTGCGCACGCGACGAAGGGGACGGTCGTAACACATACGGTCGTTGCCGTCAAATCGCCGCCATGGACAAGCAACAGGTCATCGCCATCATCTTCGTCCTCCTGATGATCGGTTCTTCCATCGTCGCCGGTGCCGTCTCGCTGTTCTGACCGTGGCCGTCGTCGGTGGAATCCCCTACTGGATGCCCCGCCGGACGACCGACCCGGCGTCGAAACCGACTGGTGAGTCTTCTCCGTGAGCGAAGCTACCTACCGGTGTGCGGCCTGCCGCAGCGAGTACCCGGCCGACGAGTCCTGGCGTTGCGACTGTGGCCACGCGCTCGACTACGCCGGGCAACCGGTTCCAGCCGCCGGACCGCCGGACCCGCTCGCACTCGACCGGGGCCGCGGCCTCTGGGCGTTCGACGGGTTCCTCCCCGTCGAGCGGCGCGTCACGCTGGGCGAGGGGTGGACGCCGCTGGTCGACGCCCCCTCCTGGGACGTCCAGTTCAAACTGGAATATCTGTTCCCCACGGGGAGTTTCAAAGACAGGGGCGCGGCGACGACTGTCTCCCAGGCGCTCGCACTGGGCGTCGACCGCGTCGTCGAGGACTCCTCCGGCAACGCCGGCCTCGCCATCGCGACATACGCCGCCAGGGCCGGCATCGACGCGGAGATCTACGTCCCGGCGGACGCCAAAGCGGGAAAGCTCCGGGCCATCGAACGCACCGGCGCCGACGTCGTCCGGGTCGAAGGATCCCGGACGGACGTCACCGACGCCTGCGTCGCGGCGGTCGAATCCAGTCTGCCGGCGAGCGAGGGCGGTGCCTGGTACGCCAGCCACGCCTGGAACCCGGCGTTCTTCGCGGGCACCGCGACGTGGGCGCTGGAGCTGGCCGCCCAGCGCGAGTGGGCGGTTCCCGACGCCGTCGTCACGCCGCTGGGTCACGGGACGCTCTTCCTGGGCGCGTACCGCGGCTTCCGGGCGCTCGAACGCGCCGGCTGGACCGACGACGTGCCGCGGCTGCTGGGCGCACAGGCGACTGGCTACGCCCCGTTCGAGACGGCAGATGTGATGGGTGCCTCTGCGGAACCGACCAACGACGAAGCGGCCGGCATCCAGATACGGGAACCTGCCAGGACCGGCCAGATCAGACGGGCCATCGACGCGACCGACGGCGCGGTCGTGGCCGTCGGCGCCGCGGCGACAGCAACGGAACGAGACAGGCTGGCCGAAGCCGGCTTCCACGTCGAAGCGACGTCGGCCACGGCGACGGCAGCGCTCTCGCGGTTCCGCGAGGAAGGCGTTCTCGACGACGCGGACGACGTGGTCGTCGCGCTCACCGGGAGCGGCCTGAAGGGGTAGAAAGCGACGCTATCGTGCGCGCTCGACCAGTTCCGCGGCCAGCCGCGCGGCCGCCTCTGCCGTCTCGCCGAGGACGAAGGTGATCGGTTCGATGCCGAACGCGCCCTCGTGATAGAGCACGCGTGGTACCTCCCCCCCGCGCGCCGCGAACTGTTCGCGGAGTCGTTCCCCGCGGTTCTCGTACTCGGCGTCGAACGCCAGGGGATCGATCCCGCGGTCGCGGGCCGCGTCGAGCAACGCGTCGTCGGTCGCGAGGTTGACCGCGCCGCGGGTCGCCGGATCGACGGCGGTCGCCGCCAGCAACAGCGTCGAGACGTGTTTCGAGGCGCCGAACTCGGGATTCGCGGGCACCTCGACGCGGCCGCCGATGGCGTAGATCCGGCCCGGGATCGCGGCGACGTCGGTGGGATCTGCGGCGTCCGGGAGCGCACCGCCGACGTTCGACCCGACGTTGGGGACGAACGCGGCCATCCCCGGGCTCGTCGCGAGGACGCGGGCGCCCTTGCGAACACTCGCGAGCACGTCCCGCTCGGCGCTGAGTGCCTGGTCCTGGCCCCGCACGCAGAGATCGCAACCCAGTCCCTGGAGCGCCGGCATCGCCTCCTCGTGGAGTTCGCAGATCGGCCCGCGGTCCTCAAACGCCCGCACGAGGTCCAGCACTTCGGCCAGCGCGTCGTAGGGGTCCATCTCGCCGCTGGCGAGGCCCTCCGCGACGCGCTCGACGGTCTCGGTCGTCCGTGGGTGGTCGGCGATGCGGTCCTCCACCGGCGGCGCGTCGCCGACGTACTTCGAGACGGCGGCCTGCGTGACGCCGAGGTGGGCCGCGATCTCCTGCTGGGTGAGGTCCCGATCGGCGAGTGCCCGGGCCAGCAGCACGCGCAGGGTGGGCAACACCTGCTCGACGACGATCTCGCTCGGCAGGCGCAGGGACATGCGGCCACGTTGGGCGAGGGCCGGTATAAATCGTGAGTGGTCGACCGTGCGCACCCACCCGTGTGATCTGTTGGCGTGTAGAACTGTACTGAATGAAACTCTTATTACGCTGAACTGCGCAGTACGAGTGTGACTTACGATACCGTCGTCTTCGACAACGACGGTGTCCTCGTCGGTCGAACCAGTTTCGACGTCCTGCGGGAGGCGACCCAGGACACGTTCGAACAGTTCGGTGTGACCGACCCGGACCCCGACCACGTCGAAGACATGACCATCGGTGCGACCCCCCGACAGGTCAACGACATCTGTACCACGTACGATCTGCACCCCGACACGTTCTGGCGCGCACGCGACGACACCATGTCCCGGGCCCAGCAGGAAGAGGCCCGCGCCGGCCGCAAGACGTTCTACGACGACGTCGACACGCTCGCGGACCTGGACGCCGCGATGGGCATCGTCAGTTCGAACCAGCAGGCCACCGTCGACTTCCTGCTCGACCACTTCGACGTCGGGCACCACTTCGGCGCCGCCTACGGCCGCGAGGCGACCATCGAGAGCCTCGACCGCCGGAAGCCCAACTCCCACTACATCGACCGGGCGCTGGCCGACCTCGACGCCGACTCCGCGCTGTTCGTCGGCGACAACGAGTCCGACATCCGGGCCGCCGAGAACGCCGGCATCGACTCGGCGTTCATCCGCCGGCCCCACCGCACGGACTGGGAACTCAACGTCTGGCCAACCTGGGACATCGACTGCCTGGACGACCTGCACCAGATCTGTAGCGCCTGAGGACCGATCGAACGGTTCCGCGACCAGTCGGCCGCAGTGAGCGACAGCGACGCCGTTGCCGTCGTTCTGCTTCTCATAGTGGACACCCCCAACTGGCGAGTAGCGGGTGCTTTATCGAACCGTCCAGGGTCGGCGGTCGGCAGGCACACCTGTCGCCGAAACCGAAGTTCCGCCGCTGCGCGGCGTCTATCGCCAGCTTTTAACGATACTCCCCAGTGGTACCACCGATGAGTAACGTGACTTCGACGGAGGAGTCGGCCGGCGTCAGCGAGACGCTCACCGAGTATCTCGGCGAGATGGGGCCCTCCTGGGTGGCGGGGGCCGTCGCCGCCGGCCCGGCGACTATCGGGAGTCTGATCACGGCGGGCGGCGCGTACGGCTACGGCATGCTGTGGGTGGTCGTGCTCTCCGCCGGGGCGGGCGCGCTCGCACAGTACCTCGCGATGCGGCTGGGCCTCCTGACGGAGCGGGGCATCGTCGGCGTCGTCGAGGACACCCTCGGCGAGACGTGGGCGTGGCTGCTGGTCGCCGACGCCGTGGTGGCCTCGGGCGTTGCACAGCTCGTGATCATGAAGACCGTCGCGACGGTGTCGGCGACGGTGACCGGCGTCGACGCAAGGATCTGGGGCGTCGCCTGGGCCGTCGTGCTCGCCGCTGGCCTCGCCGGCCGGGGGTACCGCTTCCTCGAAGTCGCGGCGAAGATACTGGTACTGGGCGTCGTCGTCGCCTTCGTCGCCAGCCTGTTCGTGGTGCCCATCGACGCCGGCGCGGCGGCGGCCGGGCTGGTTCCCAGCGTGCCACCGGGCGGCGCGCTCGTCGCCGCCGGCATCCTCGGCGGCGCCGTCCACATCACGCTGATCACGATGCACTCCTACACCATGCGCTCGCGCGGCTGGACCCGGGAGGACTACGACCTGGCGACGTTCGACGTCGGCGCGTCGATGCTCGTCGCCTTTGGCGTCTACAGCCTCGCCATCTTCCTCGTGGCGGCGAGTGTCCTCACCTCCGGCGACCTCACCGCCGTCGGCGCCGCACAGGCACTGGGCCCCGTCGCCGGCGACAACGCACAGCTCCTGTTCCTCGTCGGCCTCTGGGGCGCCGCCGTCTCGACGCTGGGCGCCAACACCATCGTTCCGCCCTTCCTACTGGCCGACAAGTTCGACTGGGGGACCACCGTCGACGACAACAGATACCGCGCGCTGCTGGTCGTCGTCGCACTACTGTCCGCGCCGGGCGCGTTCATCGGCGGCGAGGTGCTCGGCCAGCTCGTCCTCGTGCTCGCGCTCGGGACGGTGGGGACGCCGTTCGCCATCGCCGTCGTCCTCTACCTGCTGAACTCCGACGCCGTCGACGACCCGAACTCGACGCTGGCCAACGTCGGCGGGCTGGCGCTGGTGACCGTCGCCGGTGCCCTGGCGGCCAACTTCGTCCGCGAGCAGGTCGCGGGCGGCGTCACGCCCCTGTCCGGGTTCGTGCTCGCCTTCGCGCTCGCGCTCGGTCTGGCCACCGTCGGCCTCCTGGCGAAGTACGTCACACAGGAACTCGCAACGGGGTCGCCGACGGCGTGAGTGACCTCCCCTTCCCGCTGGCCGGGTCGACGCTGATCGTCGGCCCCTCGAACACCGGGAAGACGCGGCTCACGGCACGGGCCCTGGAGACGTGGATCGAACGCGAGGGAACCGATGGCCTGGTCGTCCTGGACTTCGCGCCCGAACTCGAACGCGACGGCCGTCTCCTCGGCGGGCGGCTCGACCGCTTCACGACGATTCCCGACGACGCCTGGGTCGGCCGCCTGGATGCGCACGCGCCGCGCGCGTCGGCCGACAGTCAGCCCGACGCCGTCGTGCTCGCCGAGGAGAACGCGGAACGAGCGGGTCAGATCGTCGACGCGGCGCCGGCCGAGCCACGGGCCGTCTTCGTCAACGACGCCACGATTCCCCGCCAGCACGACGACGGGGCGTCCCATCGCGTCCGCGACTACTGCGACCGAGCAGCGGTTTCGGTGCTCAACGCGTTCGAGAGCGACGAACTGGGAGCCGACCATCCGGTCTCTCGCGTCGAGCGGGCGACGGTCGCGACGCTCCGGGAGTGGGCGACGCGGACTGTCTCGCTGAGCCGTGGCTCACCAGCGGGAGAGTGACCGAGTGAGAAGAGAGACCGGGCGAGGCGACCTCACCGCCACTGTGCGATAGAGACGACCAGGTCGTGGTTGGCGGCGAGCCAGCAGGTCTCGGCGGCGGCCTCGTCCGCTTCCTCTTCCGGGTAGAAGATGCAGCGACGTGACCCGTCGGCGCGCGGCTCGACGACGGTCGACAGCGGGTACTCGGGGAACTCGTCCTGGGGCAGCGGTGAGGTCGGTCCGCTCTCCATGAGCGGGTCGCGTGATTCGGATGGCGGCTCGTGGCTCATCGACAGCAGCTTGCAACTACAGAGGCATTGTTATCTGGCGTCTACCACCGTTCACGCGGCGTTATCGTTACTGAGGCGACCATTCGCGCAGACATATCGAAGTGATAAGGTTCCCGGCGACGACCGACACGGCTTTTCGCCTCGCCCCCGCCCTCCCACGCGTGACCGACCTCACCGCACACCACGTCGGAACGACCGTCTCAGACCTGGAGCAGGCCGTCGAATTCTACCGCGACGTCCTTGGCTTCGACGTTCTCTCGGAGTTCGAGAGCTCCGGAGAATCGTTCGCAACCGGCGTCGGCGTCCCGAACGCGACCGGAAAATTCGCCCATCTGGACGCCCAGGGAGTTCGCGTCGAGTTGATCGAGTACGACCCCGCGGGCGAGCCCTGTACCGCCGAGAGCGTCAACCAGCGCGGCGCCAAACACCTCGGCTTCGAAGTCGACGACGTCGACGCTTTCTACGCCGACCTTCCGGACGACGTGGAGTCGATCAGCGAGCCACAGACGACGCCGACGGGCGCCCGGATACTGTTCATTCGCGACCCCGAGGACAACCTAATCGAGATAATAACTCCCTAAACGGAACCGTTCGCGATGTTAGGCAGTCGATCACCGTCGGAATAGAAGCAGGGAGTCGAATTACTCACCGCTCGGGATGCGTCGGCGCGTCGAACCCGCCACGCACCAGTGGTTTCGCAATGTGCCGACGCGCACACGGCGGCACCTCGTACCAGCCGACCTCGAGGTCCCTGTCCAGCGCTCGTTCGGCCTTCTCGGCTCGCGAGGTGCCGCAGTCCCGGCAGCGATACCCCTGGTCGCGCCCCGCGCTCTTCATCGACCGGCCGCAGTCGGGGCAGGTGGGCGTGACGCGCTCGACTGTCATCAGGTCGCGCACGGCGAACTTCTCCAGTTTGAGGGTCCCGTCGCTCACCTCGCCGCAGGCGGTGATCCGGTCGCCGACGCGGAGCGCCCGGACGTGGTCGCGGAAGCGCTTGGTCGGTTCGAAGGCCGCGCAGGCAAGGGTGTCGTTACCGTCCCGAATCGCCGTGAAGACGTGGCCGCCAGCGCGGGTCTCCGGCGGCTCGCAGACCGTTCCCTCGACCCGGTAAGCACCGCCTTCCATCGCGTTGGCAAGCGTTTCGTCCCGGAGGTGGGCGTCGGTCCCCTGGTTGGTCACGAACAGGTGGCGACCCGCGACCGGTTCGCTCTCGACCGCGTCGGCGACCGCCCGGACCGCCGCCGGGTCGTCGCCGCGGATGCCGTGGAGGATCGGACAGGGCGTCCGCGGGACGGCCACGGCGTACCCCTCGCCGCGGTCGACCGTGTCCCAGGCCTGCGGGTAGTGCTCGTCGGCCGCCGCGAACAGCGACTCGTCGTCGACGTCCCGTTCGGTTCCCCACCGCTCGCGCTCCCGGTAGGAGATGCACTCAGAGGTCCAGTCGTCGAACGCCCGCCAGGCGCCGACCGCGGCCAGCGCCCCGACGAGCCCCCGACCGTTCCCTTCGGCGACCGCGTCGAAGCCCGCTCCGTCGATCAGTTCGTGGGCGTCGTCGATAGTCAGGAGTTCTCGGACGGCTCGGCGGGCGTGCGTGGCGATCGCCTCGGGAACCCCGTCGGGAGCGCAGTCGGCGACGACCGCCCCCGGATTGGTCTTCGGGTCGTCGATCTCGGCCATCGCCAGGACGTCCTCGGCGAGTCCCAGTGCCGTCGCGGCGTCGAGGTCGCAGTGGACCGCGAGCGCGGCGTTCCCCCGCGTCTTGTGTTCGACGGCGGGGTTGAGGCGGACGAGGAGCGTTCGCTCGACCGTGCCGCCAGCGGCCGCTACCCGGTCGGCCAGCGTGGCCGCGGCGTAGGTCGTACACATCCCCGACTCGCGGGAGTCCGTGTCGTCCAGCCCGATGACCGTCACTGGCGAGTGGTTGTCGGTGGCGTGCCTTCCGGGTTTCGTCTATGAGTGATTGGTGGAGATGCAACAACTGTTGACGAGAGACGAAAGCCCTCGGCACGCTCGTACCGCCGCGGGTCGCCGCGGTCCTCACTCGCTCGCGCTCGTTGCGGTCCTTGCTTCCCCGGGGCGGCGACGACCGCGCCTCGCCCTTTCAATCCGCCAGGACAACTCCGCGTAGCTCGCGGACCTTCGCCTACGGCTCAGGTCCGACTCGCGAATGCCTCCACCAAACCTCCCCGGTCGCTCGCCATCCGGCGAGCGACACGCTTCCTGACCGCTCTGCAACCGCTCGGCCGGGAGCACGGGCCCGAACGAAAGAGAGGGTCCTGCGACCAGGGGAAGGGCAGGGCTGCGGTGCCGTGCCTGGTGGATTGAAAGGGCGAGGGTCGGTCCGGGAACCCCGACCCCACAAGCACCGGAGCGAACGCAGTGAGCGAGGAGCGCAGTGGGGTCGCGGGACCGGACCGAGCCGAGGGCTTTCATTTCTTGGCGGCGCCAGTTCTCACTCCAGAAAGGCCGCCGTCACTTTCCACTGTTAGCATCCTTACAGCCCCTTCCTAGCGGACGTATCCAGAGTCCAGACCCCCACGAACACTTACCTCAGCTAGTCCTCGGACAACACGTCAACGTATAATAACGTATCGTAGACCGCCAGAAAAACCGCAGTACAGCGCCCATATCACCGGCGCAACGCATATATGGGGCGAGTTACTTATACTCTCTAGAGGCACAGCATGTCACGGTCAGCACTGGTGGAGAACATCACCGCGATGCTCACGGACGCCGGATTCCTCGTGAGCGACCGGTGCGCGATCCGCCCCAAGAGCTTCGACGTCGCCGCCCGCCGCGGCGAGGACGTCCTGCTCGTGAAGATTCTGGCCAACATCGACGCCTTCGACGCCAGCACGGGCGCCGAGATGCGTCGACTGGGCACCTACCTCAACGCGACGCCCATGGTCATCGGCCTGCGGACCCGGGACGAGGACCTCAAGCCGGGCGTGACCTACTTCCGCCACGGCGTGCCGGTCCTCTCGCCGGACACGGCGATGGAGCTGTTCGTCGAGGAGGTGCCGCCGCTCATCTACGCCGCGCCGGGCGGCCTGTACGTCAACATCGACAGCGAGGTGCTCGCGGACGCCCGCGAGGACCGCGAGTGGTCGCTGGGCCGCCTGGCCAAGGAACTGGGCGTCTCGCGCCGGACGGTCTCGAAGTACGAGGACGGGATGGACGCCTCCGTCGAGGTGGCGGCCGAACTCGAGGACCTGTTCGAGGCGCCGCTCACCTCGCCGGTGAGCGTCCTCGACGGCGCCGAGGAGATCCGCGACGAGGAGGAGACACCGGCGGACCCCGACGTCGCCCCCGAAGACGAGGGCATCGTCACTGTGTTCACCCGCATCGGCTTCGACGTCCACCCGACGGACCGTGCGCCGTTCAAGACCGTCAGCGAGAACGAGCGCCGCCGCGAGCAGATGCTCACCGGCCACTCCGAACTCACCAAGACCGCCGAGAAGCGCGCCCGGATCATGTCCTCGGTGGGCCACGTCACCCGGACGCGGTCGGTGTACGTCGTCGAACGCGCCAGCCGGGAATCCGTCGACGGGACGGCCCTCATCGAAGAAGAGGAGATCGAGGGCATCGAGGAGGCCGACGAACTCCGCGACCTCATCCGCGACCGCTCGGGCGATCCTGCCGAGGAATCTGCCTGAGGGGGTCGCTTCGCTCACACGGCGTTGCCGGAAGACCCACTCCGTTCGTCTGCCGAGCTACTCGAAAATCTCCGATGTTCGGCATCTCGCAAGAGCGAAGCGCTCGCCGACCTCGCGGGTCGTTCCTCCCCGCTCGTCTGTAAGCTGGTTCCTCCCTCCGGTCGGAACCAGCCTAGCTCCCGTACTCTTCTTCCAGATACGCCACGATGTCGTCGGATTCGGGCATTCCCTCGACGTCGTTTTCGGGGTCGACAAGCACGGGGACGCCGGTCTGGCCCGACACCGCCTCGACCTCGGTCCGCTCGGAGTGCGAGCGGGGGACCTTGTGGGAGTCGTACTCCAGGTCGAGTTCCTCCAGCTTGTTCACGACTTTCGCACAGTACGGGCAGCCGTCGAGTTCGTAGAGTTCGAGGTTCGCCATCGGCGGTACGTTGGGGAGCGAGTCCTATCAGGCCCACGGTGTGGTGCGCGGGCCGCACAGGACCGACCGAGACAGCGCGGGGATTTAACACGGAGAGGGGCATCCACCTTCCAACGTGGCGCTGAACGGACGCGGCGTCGGCATCACTGAGTTGCTTCACGGCTACGCCGAGTGGCCGGTCCTCGTCCTCTTCGCACTGATTACGCAACTCGGCGACGTCTGGTTCCTCTTCGCCCTCGGCAGCGCGCTCTACGTCGCCGGCGAGCAGTTCCCCCGCTGGGGTATCGACCGCCGACGCGGGCTGTTCGTGTTCGGGCTCGTGCTGGCCTACGTCGCCCTCATCGGCGTTCTCAAGAACGCATTCGGGCTCCCGCGGCCGCCCGGCGCCGGCGAAGCGCCCGCACTGGGGTGGATCCCGGTCGCGCTCGAACCGGCGTTCGCCGACATCGCGACGGGGCACGGCCCCGGCTTCCCGAGCGGGCACGCGCTGGGCACGACGATGGTCTGGGGCGGCGTCGCACTGGTACTCGACCGGGGAGCGCGCCGGACCAGGCTGACGGTCGCGGGTGCGGTCGTCGCGCTCGTCTCGCTCTCGCGACTCGTCCTCGGCGTCCACTACGCCGTCGACGTCGTCGTCGGCGTCGTGCTGGGCCTGCTCGCCCTCGGCGGGCTCTACTGGCTCACCGACGGCGGGACCGACCCCGGCCGGGTACTGCTGTTCGCCGTCGTGGCCGGGATACTCGGGCTGTTCACTGGTTTCTCCTTCGACAGCGTGACGGCACTCGGCGGCGCGCTCGGCGCCTGGGTCGCGTGGCGTGCCGTCGCCGAGGCGACGCCGGCCCATCCGTCGAGCAGGCAGGAGGTTGCCGCCGGGTTCGCCGTGCTCGTGGTCGCTGCCGCGCTCTTCGGCGCCGTCTACGCGCTCACTCCCGGACTCGTCGTCGCGTTCGTCGGGTCGGTCCTCGCCGGCGGCGGCGCCGTCGGCGCACCGGCCCTGGGTGACCGACTCGCCGGGTCGTGACCGCGCTCGAAAGAGCGCAGACCAGTTGGCTGAGCGAACAGGTCTTCCGCGTGAAGCCCCTCGTCGTAACCGATGGTAGACGTCGTCGGCCACCTCGGGATGGCGTTGCTCTGGCTCGCACCCGTCTGGTACTTCGTCGACCACCGGCAGACGGCGGCGCTGGTCGTCGCCGCCGGGTTCTGGTTCGGCATGCTGCCAGACGTCGACCTCCCGCTCTCGGCGTGGGTCGCGGGCATCCACCACCACGGCGTCCTGCACACCGTGCTGGTCGTCACGATACTCGCAACGGTCATCGGCCCGCTCGTCGGAGTGGTCTTCAGACGCATCGGCGACCGAACGGGCTGGTTCTCCGCGCGAGCGCGCGAGAAGGCCCTCCAGATCGGCTTTCTCACCGTCTGGATTCCGGGCGTCGCGCACCTCTTCGCCGACATGCTCTCGGCGCCCGACGTCTCGACGCGGATCGAACCCCTCTGGCCCCTCGTGAAGGGCCCCATCGTCATGATGGACGTCCTCTGGTACCAGTCCTGGTGGGCGACGTGGGGGCTGTTGGTCCTGGGCATCTCCGTCAACGCGCTGGCGTGGTACTGGACTGACGGTCGAGCGGAGTCGGGTGAATCTGTAGGTACGGCCGACTGATCAGTACAGATTATGGAGTTATCGATCAGCAGGTTACGGCGTTGAAGCAGAGAGTACGAAATCTAACGCCTCGAAAGCCCTCGGCGCGCTCTCTGGAGTCGGAATCGGGGCCGCCAACACCCAGAAAGCCCTCGGCGCGCTCGACGTGCCCTGAGCGAGATATCCTCGCTCCTCCGTCGCTCGGATAGAGCCCGCTCAGGCCACGCGACCGCACCTCGCCCTTTCATTCCCCCAGGAGACTCGTCGCTCACGCGATGAAACGCGCTCGCACTTGACTCCCCACTCCTCCCCGAATTCGGCGCGTCCGCGCCGAATCACGCGTCCTCCCGCACCCGCACGGCCGGGAGGCGGTCCGGTCGGCCGACCCGGGGAAGGGCAGGGCTGCGGTTGCGGTCCTGGAGGAATGAAAGGGCGAGACGGCGTGGACGAAGCACGGACCCGCAAGCACCGAACGGAGTGAGGCGCGCAGCGTGGTCCGCGCGAGTCGAGCCCGTCGAGGGCTTTCTGGTTGGTGGCGGTCTCGTTTCTTTCAGCACCAACCCAGAAGAACCACCCGTTCCATAGGCACGCTGAACAGAGTAGATCACAAGATGCGAATTCGAAGAAAGAAGCCCAGAGAACCCCCGAACCCCGTTATCAGAGAACGCCGCCGGTGCGGACGAAGAAGTAGACGACAAACAGCGCGGCGAGGACCCACTGGCCGGCGCGGACGTCGCGCCAGTCGTCCTGGGCGGCTTTGACGATGGGGTAGGAGATGATGCCGGCGGCGATGCCGTAGGCGATGGAGAAGGTGAAGGGCATCACGATGATGGTGAGGCCGGCGGGGATGGCGTAGGTGTAGTCCTGCCAGGCAATCTCGACGACGTTCTGCAGCATGACGATGCCGATGACGACCAGCACGAGATGGGAGGCGTAGGTCGGGACGGCCGCTGCCAGCGGAACGACGGCGAGCGACGCCAGGAAGAGCAGCGAGACGACGAGGGCGGTCAGACCGGTACGGCCGCCCTCCTCGACGCCGGTGGCCGACTCGATGTAGGTCGTCACGGTGGAGGTGCCGAGCATGCCGCCGACGGTGGTACCGACCGCGTCGGCCATGAGGGGTCTGTCCATGTCGGGGAGGTTGCCGTCTTCGTCGAGGAAGCCCGCGATCTGGGAGACGCCGGTGAGCGTGCCGGCGGTGTCGAAGAAGTCCACGAAGAAGAAGGTGAAGACGATGAGGGCGAAGGAAAACGCCTCGACGTTCCCGAGGCCGTCGACGAACGCACCGGCCAGCGGCGCGATGTTGTAGCTGGCGGCGTCGTAGACGATGGGGACGTCCGGGGCGAGCGGAATACCGCTCTTGAGGATGACCCCCCCGGCAACCTCGTCGGCGGGGAACGCCGAGAAGCCCAGCGCCGAGGCGGCGTAGCCCATGATCGAGGTCAGGATTATGCCGAGAACGATAGACCCGCGGACGCCGCGGGCGTACAGTGCGAGCGTGAGGAAGAGGCCGATTACAGAGATAACGGCGACCGGGTCCGAGGCGAAGACCGGGCTGAAGGTGAGGAAGGTGGCCGGGTCGCCGGCGACGACGCGCATCTCCTCCAGGCCGATGATGGCGAGGAAAAGCCCGATACCGGCGCCGACGGACAGTTTGACGGGTTCGGGAAAGAGCCGGATGATGTATTCGCGCGCGCCGACGGCGGTCAGCAGGATGAAGACGATCCCCTCGACGACGACGGCGGCCAGCGCCGTCTGCCAATCGACGCCGAGCGCACCGACGACGGTGAACGCGAAGAAGGCGTTCAATCCGAGGCCGGGCGCCTGGCCGAACGGTCTGTTGGCGTAGAACGCCATCACCATCGTCGCCACCGCGGCGGCGATGATCGTGACGACGGCGATCATCTGGAAGGTCCGGTCGGGACCGATCCCTGCCGGCTGGATAGCAGTCGAGAGGATGGTCGGGTTGACGACGACGATGTAACTCATCGTCAGGAACGTCGTCAACCCGGCGAGCAGTTCCGTCCGGACGGTCGTGTCGTGTTCGTCGAGGTCGAACACGTCGTTTAGCGTGTCTCCCACGGCCATGGTTACGCGATAATTAGAAGGACACCTCTTAGGGGTACTGACTCGCGCAACGAATATCAGAAATTCGACAGCCCCTGGCGGGCTAACTACCAGTTCGCCGATCAGGCACCGACGTCAGCGTCGTCCGGCGCGTCGGCCAGCAACTCGGAGGCCGTGACCAGCGACTCCAGTTCGAGGCCGCTGTCGGCGAGGTTCTCCCGGGCGCCCTCCTCCCGATCGACGACGACGATGACGCGCTCGACGACGGCGCCAGCCTCCCGCAGCGCCTCGGCGGCGTCGACGGCGCTCTGGCCCGTCGTGGCGATGTCTTCGAGGATGACGACTTCCTCGCCCTCGTCGAGGTTCCCCTCGATCAGGTTCGCCGTTCCGTACTCCTTCTGTTGCTTGCGGGCGATGACGTAGGGCAGCCCCGTCTCGACGCTCGTGACGGCGACGAGGGGAACCGCCCCCAGCGCGACGCCGGCGAGCTTCTGGTCGCCCAGCGTCGCCAGCCGCTCGGCGAAGGCCGCTGCGACGAGTTCCAGACAGTGCGGGTCCGTCTCGAAGACGTACTTGTCGACGTAGTAGCTGCTCGTGCCGCCGTGAGAGAGTTCGAACTCGCCGTACCTGACGGCGTCCGCGTCGCGTAGCGCCGCGATGAGTTCGTCGTTGGTCATAGGATAGCCTGGGAGTGGTGTGAGGTAAAAGGGTCGGAAAGCGGGAGAGCCCGAGCGGTGGACGGCGTCGACCGAAGGGTCTCCGGTCGAGCGAGCAACGGAAGAACGCGAACCCCGAGCCCGCCTTCACTTTCGCTCCGGTCCCAACAGGGCTAAACGCTCCGGGTGCAAGCACTCGACAGATGCCGGATTCGAACGCGACCGAGGACCGCCGAACCGCTCGCTTCCATCGACTTTCGAGCAAGACGCGAACCGGGAGCGGCCGCTAACGACCGACGATGTCGAACTCGAACGCGAAAGGCGACAGGCGGGAACGCGAACTGGTCAACGCCCTCGACGAGGCCGGCTTCGCCGTGATGCGGGCGCCGGCCAGCGGGTCGGCCACCGAGCGCGAGCTCCCCGACGTGCTGGCGGGCGACGGCGACACCTTCTACGCCATCGAGGCGAAATCCAGCGCCGGCGACCCCATCTACCTCGACGGCGAGGAGATCGACGCGCTGCTCTTCTTCTCCCGGAACTTCGGCGCCAAACCGCGCGTCGGCGTCCGCTTCGACCGCGAGGACTGGTACTTCTTCCACCCGGGCGACCTCTACATCACCGACGGGGGGAACTACCGCGTGAAGAAGGAGACGGCCGTCGCCGAGGGGACTGACTTCCCGGAGTTCGTCGGTGACACGCGCAAGGTGACGCTGGACGAGATCGAGGAGCGGCGGGCGGCCGACGACGAACCGGACCAGGCGACGCTGGACGTCCTCGCCGCGCTGGAACGGGGGGACCTTTCCGTCGAGGACGCCGCCGCGATGTTGCAGTGACGGCCCCCCGATACTCGGCAGCCACGCGAACGCTCGCTGGAGGCAACTGACGGGAAACTGGTTTATACGGGCGGCAGAATGTCGTCACAAATGGCCATCGACTACGAGGACGCGTTCGGCTATCCGCTCCGGGGAGATGGGGCACTGAAGCGATTTCTCGTCGGCGGGGGCGTGCCGTCGCTGCTGACGGTTGCGGTCTTCGCACTCATCGTGCTTTCCATCTTTCTCGCACCGGTCGCCATTCTGATCCTGTTGCTGGCACCCGTCTGGCTGGCGGTCGCCCTCCTCCTGGCCGGGTACTACGTCCGCGTCGTCAGGGCGACGTACGACGGAAACGAGGACCCGCCGGCGTTCGGCGACTGGCAGGAACTGCTCGTCGACGGCGGCTACTCCGTCCTCATCGGGCTGGGGTACGCGCTCCCGCTGGTCCTCCTGGGAATCGTCGTCACCGTCGGCTTCGTCGCACTGGTCGGCGGCGGCGCGGCGATGGGCGGGTCGGACGCGGAGTCGGCCGTCGCCGCGCTCGGCTTGCTCTCGCTGCTGGTGTTCTCGCTCCTCTCGCTGGTGGTGATGGCGTACTCGCTGGCGGTGAGCTACCTCTATCCGATCTCGGTGTGCGTCTACGCCGACACGGGCGACGTCCGGTCGTCGTTCTCGACGGAGCGCCTCCTCCCGGTCGCGAAGTCGAGCGACTACGCGATTGCGTGGCTCGTCCAGGCCGGGGTCCTGTTCGGGATCCAGACGTTCGTCGGCATGCTGACCGTGATACTGCTCGGCTACCTCCTCTACCCGTTTCTGCCGTTCGCGACCTTCTTCGTCACGGTGGCGGCGTTCTACATGTTCGCGAAGGCCTACCAGAACGAGGCGGGGTTGGCGGAGGCGGGTGACGCTGCCGGGGACGGACCACCGGTCCGAGACGACAGTCAGCCCGGGACCGAGACGGGCTACTGAACGAGCTCGGCGTCGTCGGCCAGTTCCAGCCGTGAGAGGGGGAACGAATAGCGCCTGTCCCGGGTCCGTTCTCTCGTAACGTCGCCCAGATAACTCGCCTCGACCACGAGGTCGTCCGTCGGGTACCCCTCGTTCGTCGGGTAGTCGGCCACGGTGGTGTCGGCGGCGTCGATGGCGACCTCGTCGGCCCGCCGGTCGATGACGGCCCGGACGACGAGGCGGTCGCCGGTCTCGCGGTCGAACACGACGTCGCCCGGTTCCAGGCTGCACGCGGGACAGAGGTGTGGGCCAGACGCGTCCTCGCCGACGAACGTCTCCGTCCCGCAGGAGTCACAGCGCGCCAGGGTCTTCCCCGGCGGGGGCACGCGGTGAGACGTTATCTCGATGGCGACGCGGCGCAGATGCTTGCAGTGCTGGTGTCGGATCCGGTTGTCGGGGCACGTACACGAGCGCTCGGACAGGTCGACGACGTAGGTCTCGCCGCTCTCGGCGTCGACGGCGTAGCGGCCCTCGCCCAGCGGCCGGACCGCCATCCGCTCGGTCCAGGCGCGCGCGGCCCTGTCGTCGAGTCGGCGCAGGTCCGGTGCGAGTGCGGTCTTCCGAGTCTCCGTGTGGGGTTCGATGAGCGTCATGGCTGGTCGGACGCAGCTGTGTTTGCGTCGGCGTCCAGTCGAAAGATAGGTGCTCGACGAGCGTAAATTGCTCGGTGAAACCGCAAGACTGCGTCGTGATTCGGGGCAGTCCGGGGGACAGCCACCCTTCGAAGCGCTTTTGGCCGGGCCGGAAAAACGGCAGGGCATGGACGTTGATCGGGAGACGGTCTACCAACTCCTCCTGGCGGGCGGTGCCGTGACGCTGTTTATCGCCGGGGCAGTCTACGTCAGTTCTAACTACGGGGCCAACGGCAGCCTCACCGCCGAGGGCGGGACGATGCTCGTCGGCGTGCTCGGCCTCTTCGTACTGTTGATGCTCGGCGCTGGCCTCTTTCTCGAACGCAAGGAGTTCTGAGCGATTCGGTGACGCGGTCGGCGGCCCGGTCGACGCCGCTACTGCGGTCAGTCTGATTCCGACTCCGCTTCCTGGGCGTCGCGCCAGTCCTCGAGTTCGTCGTCCTCGGCGTCGTCGATCTTCTTCTCGTAGTAGGCCATCGGGTGCGAGATGGTGTCACAGAGGTCGTCGGGGTTGATGCAGTCGCCGTAGGACTGCATCGTCGCACACGACGGCGTCGAGTACTCCGTCGGGCTGGTGTCGCCGCGGATGTGGTCGACCTGGTAGCGCGTGGCCTCCTCGCCGAAGCCGGGGTTGACCTGGAACAGTTCGACGATCTCGTCGGTCGTCATCCCGATGCTCGTGAGGAAGGTGGCGATGGCGAACCGCGAGTGGTGTTCGAGGTGTTCGCCCTTCTGGACCTTGTCGAGCAGCGCCTGCATGCACGGTGGAAAGAGTTCGGGGACGACGGTGTCGATGTCCCGGGTCAGGTCCAGGTCCGCGAGCACCTCCTGGACGCGCTCGACCTCGTCGGGGAGTTCGTCGGCGATGGGGTCCGGTACCGGAAACGGCAGGCCGTCGTCGATCCGGTGGCGTATCGCCTGTTTGAGCAGGACGTGGAGTTCCTGCTCGGTGACCGGGACCTGGCCGTCGGTGAGCGGGCGGTTGACCAGCCGCCACTCGTCGCCCCACTGGTCCGCCGCCAGGTCGAGATAGGCGCCGACGTCGACGCGGTACCCATCTGCAGTCTCGTGGACCGAACTCGTCAGGTCGAACTCGGCGAGCAGGTCGGCGAGTTGCAGTCGCTCCGTTCGGGTGCTCTTGAGGTCGTCGTCGGCCGCGAACTCCTCGCTGAAGCGCTCGCGGGCCGACTCGGCCTCGGCCTGGGCGTACTTCCGGGTGCAGACGTGGGCGTCGACGAGCGAGACGAGCACGCGCGCGACGGGATAGGAGAGCAACTCGACCCGCGTCCGGCGGTGTGGCTCGCCGACGCTCCCGTCGGTGATCGCCCACTCGACGCGCTCCAGCGCGCGCTCGACGACGTCGTCCTCCGTCGCCACGACCTGGACGAGGTCCACGTCGGCGGCGTCGACGGCCTCCCGGGCCGACTGGAGGAACGGGTAGCGCGCGTGGAGGGGTTGCATCGCTCTGTCGTTACGCGTACTGAGGAATAAATGTAGGCACGTCGCGACCGTCTTGACAATACGTCTGACAGACAGATGAATAGGACGACGGCAGACCGGGCGTGAACGGCAGAGAGTCTGTGAGCCTTCGACGACCGCGACGATGAACCGGAGAGTGCCGGCGGCCCTATCGATCTACGCCGTCTGTGATGGCTCGCTGAGAAGCCGCTCGAACCGTCGCCGGCTCTCGGCGGCGTACTCCGGCCGGTAGGGCCACAGTTCGTGCGTGCAGGTCCCCTCCCACTCCGTTTCGACCATCGCTGCGGCGATGGCCGCGAAGTCGACGAAACCGAGGCCGACGGGGAGGTGCTCGTCCTCCTCGTCTCGCCGGGTCTCGTTGACGTGGACGTGGTCGATGCGGTCGCCGTGCTCGCGGATCAGGTCGGCCTGATCGGCGCCGTCCTGGCCCGTCACGTAGGCGTGCCCGGTATCCAGACAGCCCGCGGCGTCGGTCCGCTTGAAGAGGTCCGGGAAGTCACCGGCGTCGAAGTAGGGCGACTTCAGGTTCTCGACGCAGGGCGTGACCCCCAGGTCGTCGGCGTGTGCCGTCACCTCCCGGACGGTGTCGTAGATCCACTCCCGGACGTCGTCGTGGTCCCAATTGTCCGGGTGGGCGTTCGAGACGCCGTGGAACACCGCCCGGTCCGCGCCCATCTCCGCCGCCGCGTCGAGCGCGGCCTCGAGTTCCCGGATTGCTCCCTCGCGGACGTGCTCGTGGGGCGAGCCGGGGTCCAGTCGATACGGGAGGTGCGCGACCAGGTCGACGCCGTGGTCGGCGGCGGTGGCCCCGATAGCAGCGGGGTCGACGGTCCGGCGCTCGAAGCCGTGTTCCATGTTCAACTCGACGAAGTCGAAGTCCCGGTCGTCGGCGAACGCGAGCGCGTCCTCGTAGTCCGCTCGCTGGCCGACCATGAATCCCTGGCTGGGCATACCGACTGGTCTCGGGGGCGGTAAGTCAGTGTGTCGGCGCGTAAAGAGGAATCGACGACGGCGCCCCGTCGACCTAGAAGACGAGTTCAGTCCTCGAATCTGGATTCGAGCTCCCGGATGACCTGCTCGGTCTGGCCGCCGTCGCCGCGGATGGCCTTCCGGTAGTGCTGGTACTCCTGGCGGGACAGCTGGACGGTCTTGGTCTCGCCCTGGCGCTTGAGTTCCAGGCTCACCTCGTCGGTCGGGTTGTTCCGGACGTGGAACTCGGCGATGGCGGTGAAGACGAACCAGAAGGCGAGGCTGCCCCCGGCGAAGTAGGTGAGCATCGTCGGGAACGCCATCTGGTTCGCCCCGTCGGTCCAGCTGTGGGGATAGGACTGCGTGAACAGCCAGACGCCGCCGAGACAGAGCACGGTCCCGGCGAGGACGCCAAGGCGCTCGCGACGGCTAGCGGGCAGGACGACGACGACGCCAATCATCAGCGCCGGAATGGCCAGACCGGCGACGACGCCGGCGATGCCCTGTGCCTCGATGACCCCGTCGGCCCCGACGATTCCGTTGACCGACCCGGTCCCGACGACGATGGCCGCGACGATGGCGGCCACGCCGACGGCGACCAGCGCGGCGCCGGCGTAGACGCGTCTCGGGTCCCGCCCCTCGAAGCGCGAGCCGGTGTAGGCGTCGCCGAGACTCTCCATGATCGATCCGTCGTATTCGTTCTACTAAATCATGCGTCAGACGCTCGCAAGACTCGGAGGGGTTGGACCGGGGGACGTAGCTAGCTGGACCGACAACAAAGGAAAGCCCCGGCCGGTTCGGCTCGGTGCGCCGGCTGCGCTCCTCGGCTCGCTGCCGCTCGCCTGCGGTGCCCTCAGCGAAGCTGAGAACTACGCGAGAGCTTCGCTCTCGCGGTCGCTAGACCGCCGCGCCTTCCCCGAACCGGCCGCCCCTTTCATTCCCACCCACGTAGTTAGCGAAGGGAGTCAAACCACGTGGCTAGCTGCCGAAACTGAGAGAGAAAACCGAGAGACGGAGTAGGCGTTACTCGCTCTGGATGCGGGGCGCCAGCATGTAAGTCACGTTACCCTGGCCCTCGGCGAAGTCGAAGTGCATCTTGACGGGGAACTCCTCGCCGAGTTCCATCCGGACCTCGGCGTCCTTCGGGATGGCCTTGTTCATGTTCTTCAGGTAGTCCAGCGAGAACAGGGAGTGGGCGTCGCCGGCGGTCAGGTCGATCAGGTCGCCCTCGTCGAGTTCGAGGTGGACGTCGTCGGTGTCGCCCTCCGCGTCGACGTAGAACAGTTCGTCGGCGGAATCGACGCCGAGCGCGATGTGGTCCGAGACCATGTCTGCGGCCTTCACCGAGCGGGCGATGTCGCGGCCCTCGATGACGACGTGGGCCGGCAGGTCGAGATCAGGCAGGTCCGGCTCCTGGCGGATGGAGTCGGGGTCGATGAGCGCGAGGGTGTACTCCAGGCCGTCGATGGCGATGTGGAGCTTGCGGGTCTCCTCGTCGAGTTCGAGGTGGACGAGCTGGCCGGCGTCGCCCATCCCGGCGATGTCCTCGAGGCGGGCGAGGTTGACGCCGATGAGGCCGCCGTCGGTCTCGTAAGATTCGAAGGCGCTGGCTTCCAGCGTCATATCGACCATGCCGACGTTGGCCGGGTCGACGGCACGGATCTCGATGCCGTCCTCGTCGAGGTGGATCTTGCACTCGTCCACCAGCACGCTCACAGAGTCGAGAGCAGCCTGGAGCGTGTCCGCGCTCACGATAGCGTTGAACATCTTGAAGCGGGCTACGCCCCCATCCGTTAAAAAGTCACTTCATTACGCCCACGCGCGAGCGGGCGGCCCGGTAATTCGATAACGTACCATTCGGATGCCGTCCGCGGAATTGCTTTCCCCGTCAGCCGCCAACCTGTATACGTGATGTCAAATCCGCCAGCGAGCGGCCAGTTCGACGACAGCGGGACCGCGTACTCGCGACGGACAGTGCTCCGCGTCGGCGGAGCGGCGGCCGGGACCGTCGCGGCGAGCGGCGTCGCCGCTGCCCAGAACGAGACGGGGGCCGACGGGACGGAGGCCAGCGAGACGCCGTCGCGGGTCACCACCACGGGCGTCACGCTGGAACAGGAGAACATCGAGGGAGACCTGGTCGGGATGTGGATTCACGTCGGCCGCCCGGTCGAACCGATCCAGGCGAGCATCGCTGACCAGTGCGACGTCGTCGACTGGGGAGACGAAGACACCCTCACGTACGACGTCACGCTGTTCGACCGCCGGGCCGACCAGTACGAACAGCGAACGCAGCTCTACCTCCCGCGGCGCGCCGAAATCGGCGGTGGCGACCTGTTCATCGTCAACGACGAGATACCGTGCGAGAGCGGATACGTCGCCGTCGAGCTCGAACAGATAGGCGCCCGGAACGTCGACGCCGGCACCAAGCCCGGCGAGGGGATCACGGAGACCGGTGCAGGTACCGAGGCAGGCGGGGCCGCACAGGGGCCCAGCGGCGGCGCCGGTCCCGGGTTCGGTCTCTTCGCCGCAGCGGGCGGCCTGCTCGGCGGTGGCTGGCTCCTGAACCGCGGCGGCGAAGAAAACGGAGACGGGAACGGAGGATCGGACAGCTGACAGTGGTGGTTGTACGCCCGTACCGGTGTTCGAGGTGGCCGGTCACCGGCGAACGCCGGTGAAAAGGTCCCACCACCACGGTGAGGCGGCCTCACCGACTGCTCAGGCCGGGTCGGCGTCGAATATCTCGGGGTCTTCCTCGCCCTCGACCGAGACGACGGCCAGCGCGCCCTTCCGGGCGACCCGACTCAGCGCGTGGTCGACGAGTTTGATCGGTCCCGGCACGGGGTTGTGCAGGGTCGCGACCACGGCCGATCCCGGCATCACCGGCGTCGTCTGGACGTTCACCTGTGGGTGGGACTCCGTCGATCCCTGCGGGTACACCTCGTCCCACACCGACCCGATGGGGTGGAGGCTGGACGTGAGGTTCGGCCCGCCGACGGCGAAGAACACCCGGACCGTCTCGTCGGTCCCGACGGTCGGCGCCCCGTGGACGTCCGGCGTGATAGCGTACTTCTCGCCGTTGACGAGGACGTAGGTCGGGTCCTCGGCCCGCTGGGAATCGAAGTCGAAGTCGTGGTGGCCCTCCTCGCCGGCCTCACCCGTGGTGTAGAGCTCGTGCTGGCCGAAGTAGAGCTCGTGGTCCACCGCCGGCAGGCCCGCTTCGGGCTCGACGAGGATCATCCCGAACATCCCCGAGGAGATGTGGTAGTCCAGGTTCGGCACGGCGCAGTGGTAGACGAACGCGCCCGCGTAGGTGGTCTTGAACCGGAACGTCGCGCTCTCGCCGGGATTGACCATCGATGCCTCGGCGCCGCCGCCAGGTCCACGCACCGCGTGCAGGTCGATGTTGTGAGGCATCGAGTTGCTCTCGTCGTTGGTGACGGTGAGGTTCACCGTGTCGCCGACGCGAACGCGGATCATCGGGCCCGGAATCTGCTCGTCGAAGGTCATGTACGTGTACGTGACCCCGGGCTCGACTTCGGCGACGACCTCCTTCGTCGTCATCTCGATGTCGTGAGTCGTCGGTTCGTCCCGGTCGATGGGCGACGGAATGTCGGTCGGGTCCGCGGCGACGCGGTCGACGTCGGTTGCTTTGGCTGGGTTCATGGATGGCTCCTGTGGGGTACTCTGGTCGACTTGCGGTTCTTCGATGGTTCCCGGCGTGGAGACGCACCCGGCGACGGCGGTCGCACCGCCGACCCCGAGTGCTTGCAACACGCGCCGGCGCGTCGTGAGCGGGACGTTTGACATAGGTAACTCCCTCTACCTACTGCTTGGCCGACCACCCGCATATACCAGGTAGCGGCGTCTCAGCGGGCGAGAAGCGGTCTCAGGGATCGGGAACCGGCCCGAACGTGTTCGGATCGGCGACGACCCCCTGTTCGATCCGAGAACGAGTCCCCTGACCGTCCCGAGACTCGAACGCGGGCGGGTGCAATGGGACCGGCCACGCTTACGGGGATTTATGATGCAGAGCGGTCCACTCGTGAGTGATGGTCCAGCCGGTGCTGAAGTGGGCGGGCGGGAAGCGCCAGTTACTCACAGAGATCACTGCCCGCTTTCCCGAGTCCCACGAGCGCTATCACGAGCCCTTCTTCGGCGGCGGCGCCGTCTTCTTCGACGTCGCACCCGACGAAGGCTCGATCAACGACATCAACCGCCGACTCGTGAACCTCTATCGCGTCGTCCAGAGCCAGCCCGAGCGACTCGTCGAGGAGAACCGGACCCACGAACACTCGGACGACTACTACTACGACGCCCGCGACGAGTTCAACCGACTACACGCTATCGACGACAAGACGGAGGACGAGCGGGTCCGCGAGGCCAGTCTCTTCATCTACCTCAACCGGACCTGCTTCAACGGCCTCTACCGCGAGAACCAGGACGGCGAGTTCAACGTCCCCGTCGGCAACTACGCCAACCCCGACTGGGTCCAGGCCGAGCGCGTCCGCGCCGTCAGCGAGGCGCTCCAGGACACCGCCATCCACAACGAAGACTTCGAGTACGTCCGCAAGGCGGCCAGCGCCGGCGACCTGGTCTACTTCGACCCGCCCTACCAGCCCGTCTCGACAACGGCAGACTTCAACGACTACCACGCCGAGGGGTTCGACCGGGACGACCAGCGCCGCCTCCGCGATCTCGCCGTCGACCTGAACGAGGCGGGCGTCCGCGTCGTCCTCTCGAACTCCCCGCCCGTCGCCGAACTGTACGAGGACTACGACTCGTTCGACGTGGAGATCGTCCAGGCGACCAGGGCGATCAACTCCGACGGGGACGGTCGTGGGGAAGTCGCCGAAGTCATCATCACGAACGTGCCGGCCGACGAACGACGGCGGCGGGAACTGAGTGAATTTTCCGACTGATAGTGGTCGTTGTATCTTTTTGCCGGCGTCCGACGGTACCGGCCACGTCGAACGCCGGTAAGGGCTTACAACGACCACTATGAGACGGACAAAAACAGCTACTACCCCTCGGGACGCCCAGTCTGCTGGTTCTGCCGCCCGAGTCGGTGACGAGCCGAACACTTATTTCGGCGGCTGATCTAATTTCACACAGAATGGTTCAGAAAGGGGATGCACCGACCGCGGAAAAAGTCGCGGCCGCTGTGGGTGGCGACGTGGAGACGGCCAGGCGCGCACTCCTGGCCGTCGAATTCGACGACGATTGCGAGTAGGTGTGTTGCGTGTCTGTCGATGATTCTCCGGAGTTCGAGTTCGAACTCCAGACCATCCTCGGGACGGCGGTGACACCTTCGACTGGGCTCGGTGACGAGGACGCCATCCGTCTGAGTGTGGCAAAGCGGACGGTCGACCAGAATTACCTCGAGATAGACGAGTACATCGACGGCGATCTCGCCACGAATCCGGTGTTCATCTGCCACCGGGACAGGAGAGAAGACGGAGGGGTTCGAAGCGTTACGGCTGGTGCACAATTACCTCGCGTCGGTCTATTCGTTCAACGAGACGATCCGCGTTCTCGTCAACTGCCACACGGAAGACGGTGTCACGTTCCAGAGCAGCGACTTTACCACCGGATCAGAAGAGATCGCGTCGTACTACGGGCGAAAGCTGAGCTTTCTCAGAGGACTTCGGACCGATTTCCAGCACGGGGGGTTCTCCTGTCTCACCTTCGAACGAGCGGGAGAACTCGGGAACTTCGGTGGGTATCACGTCGTCTTCGACCGGGATGCATTCGTCAACGACAGCGGTCTCCGGGAGCCGACCCGTTTTCTCCGGCACACGAACGCGCGTGAACGGCGTCATCCACTCTGTTTTCTCGGACAGTTCCACCAGAACACGGTACAGGAGTTTCACGCGGACGTCGAGCGATGGTTCGACGAGGGGTGACGCGGCTTTCGCTCGAACGACACCGGTAAAGCCATCCGTGAATTACTGCGAGCAACGGATATGTCTGGGAAAGACGACTACTACAACAGGGCCAAGCAGGAGGGGTATCGCGCCCGCTCGGCCTACAAGCTGCAGCAACTCGACGAGACGGCCGGGTTGCTCGGCGAGGGCGGCACCGTCGTCGACCTGGGCGCTGCCCCCGGCGGGTGGCTCCAGGTCGCGGCCGAGCGCGTCGGCGACGGGGGCACCGTCGTCGGCGTCGACCGCCAGCGCATCGACGAACTGGAAGACGATCACGGCGCCGCCATCGAGTACGTCCGCGGCGACATGACCGACGCGGACACCGTCGACGAGGTCGTCGACATCGTCGGCGATGCCGATACCGTCATCTCCGACATGGCACCGAACATGTCTGGCGACTACGACCTCGACCACGCCCGGTCGGTCCACCTGGCGAGCCAGGCGTTCGACGTCGCCCTGCACGTGCTCGGCAGCGGCGGCGACTTCGCCGCGAAGGTGTTCGACGGGCGCGACCTCGACGACCTGAAAGAACGCGTCGAAGGGGAGTTCGAGTACGTCCGCGAGGTCCGCCCCGACGCCTCCCGCGACGCCTCCTCCGAGCTCTACCTCGTCGGCAAGGGCTTCCTCACCGCGCCCGTCCGCGAGGGCGACGAACTGGACGTGACCATCGAGGACGTCGGCAGCGAGGGCGACGGTATCGCCAAGGTCGAGGGCTACACCCTCTTCGTCGGCGGCACCGAGGCGGGCGAGACGCTGACGGTCCGCGTCGACGACGTCAAGCCGAACTTCGGCTTCGCACAGCCGCTGGACGGCTACTGAGACGGTTCTGCGGAGACCACCTCTATAGCGAACGACCAACAGTCCGCACCTACAGCGGCTGATCAACCGCCGTGGGTGGGACTGAAAGGGGCGGTCGGCTACGCGAACCCCGGTCCCACAAGCACCGCAGCGAGTGAAACGAGCGAGGAGCGCAGAGGGGCCGCGGGAGCGTAGCCGGCCGGGGCTTTCAGGCTGTTCTTGCGCCGGTCCATCGTGGATTCGCGACCAGAGTTTCCCGTCACGGTGGGCCAATCTTCATGGCCGCCCCGAGCGGGTGTTACTGTATGACACGCCCCGACGAAGCGATGCGACGATTCGAGGTCCCCGACGTCGACGACCTTCCGGACGACCTCCGGGAGCGCATCGAGGAAGAGACGGAGCGAGCGGGCTTCACACCGAACATCTTCAGGGCGCTGGCGTACCGCCCCTCGCACTTCCGGGCCTTCTTCGCCTATCACGACGCGCTGGTCGAGTGGACCGAGCTCGAACGCGAAGAGGTGGAGATGATCGTCGTCGCCGTCAGCGGCGCGAACGACTGTCTCTACTGCGTCGTCGCTCACGGCGCGCTGTGTCGCATCTACGCAGAGGACCCCCACCTCGCCGAGCAACTCGCGACGAACCACCGGACGGCGAACGTCGGCGACGCCCACCGCGCGATGCTCGACTTCGCGGTGAAACTGACCGAACGGCCGGCCGAGGTCGACGATGACGACTTCGCACGCCTCGAAGACCACGGCTTCAGCCGGCGAGCAATCTGGGATATCGGCAGCGTCGCGGCCTTCTTCGCCCTCTCGAACCGACTGGCCCACCTCGCGGACATGCGCCCGAACGAGGAGTTCTACGAACTGGGGCGAGGCCAGGACGGGAGCGAGTGAGTAGCTGCGAGAAGTGGAGGAGAGCCGTCGGAATCGCAGTCAGTCAGCCCGCGCCGGGACGACGTTCGCGTCCGTCCGCTTCGCCAGTTCGACGACGCCGTAGACGAGGGGGGTGTCGAGCAGCGCGACGGCGAACTTGAGGAGGTACTGACCGACGCCGAGCGAGACGGCCGTGGCGAGTGGCATCCCCTGGAAGAGGACGAAAGCGACGCCGATGAAGATCACCGTGTCGACGAGCTGGCTGGTGGTTGTCGACCCGATGTTCCGCAGCCAGAGGGCTCGGCCGTCGGTCCGCTCTCGCAGAGCGTGGAAGGTCAGGACGTCGAGATTCTGGCTCACGACGTAGGCCAGCAGGCTCCCGACGACGACGCCCGTGCTCGGCGCCATCACCGAGCGGAAGGTGTCCCCGGCGACCGGCGAGTCGGGGAAGACGGGCGCCAGTATCGTCGTCCAGACCAGCCCCAGCAGGACGAAGTTCATCGCGAAGCCGACGTTGACCACCACCTGCGCGTTCCGCTTGCCGTACAGTTCGGCAATGCAGTCCGACGCGAAGAACGTGATTGCGTAGGCCAGCGCCGCTCCGGGGAGAATGAGCGCGTTCCCGACCACGGGGAGCGAGAACGGGAGTGCGAACATGAGCACCTTCGCCGCGGTCACCTGTGCGGTCACGAGCGCCGTGACGAACAGCCCGACGAGCCCCACCTGCAGCGGCGACATCGAGGGCGCGCGTGCCGTCGTCGCGGACGCGGTGGCGTCACTCATCTTCGGCCACCTCCGTTTCGTCGTCTTCGAGCCGACCGTGTCGGTCGTCTATCTCGTCGAGGATGTCCAGGTTCTTGCGGATCGAGGCCCGGATGGCGTCGCTCCGGTTGACGAACTTCCCGTCGTCGCCGACGTGGCGGTCCAGGTCGTTCAGGAGTTCCCCGGGAATCTCCACGCTAATCTTCGGCATGTCTTCCCCAGGTAGCCTCTCGGTAATATGGGATGCGATCTGTGTAGGGAAGTGCTGGCGAGAATAGGTAGAACGTCGACAGAATCACCGCCAACAGAAGAAAGCCCTCGGCGGGCTGGACTCGCGCGGCTCGCTGCGCGCTTCACTGCGTTCCAGTGCTTGCGTCGCCGGGCTTCCTCCAGCCCGCCTCGCCCTTTCAGTCCGCCAGGGGATTGGCCGGTTCATCGGCTATCGGAGAAGGTATTCGACTCAGTCGAGATGTGGTGAAAAACTCTCAGTCCTCAGTCCGCGGCCTTCCGGCTGGCCTTGGGCGCGCGCCGGCCGCCCAGGGTGTATATCCACAGGAGGCCCAGTCCGACCAGGAAGGCGATGGTGATGGGGATGGCCACGAGGAACATCGTCCAGATGCCCTTCGGGGAGAACAGCGCGCCGGCGGCGAACACCCCGAGGGTGATGGTCCGCCAGCGCTCCTGGAGCGTCTGGAAGGGAACGATTCCGCCGCGGTGGAACAGCAGCATCGTCACCGGCACCTCGATGAGGAGGCCGACGCCGACAGTGAACATCAGCACCAGCCACCCGAACTTGGCGACGCGGTAAGAGATGATCATGTCCGCCTGGAGGACGTCGAAGGCGAGCCAGGAGATGACCGTGGGCGCGACGTAGAGGAACCCGATGAGGCTCCCGCCGGCGAGGGTGAGGAAGACGGTGCCGCCCCACACGCCGAGCACGTTTCGGTCACCACCGACGAGCCCGCGCTTCTCCATGGCGGGCCAGGCGAAGTACAGCAGGAGCGGCACGACGGAGATGGCGCCCATGATAGTCGAGAACTTCACGATGAAGATGAGGTGCTCGACGGGGTGGAGCGTGATGAAGCGGACGTCCTCCTGCATCTCCGGCGGGAGGTGGGAGACGAAGGCGTTCTTGATGATGCCGATGCCAGAGGTCGTGTCGACGACGGGTTCTTGCTGGACCAGCACGGTCGCGTTCTCGATCCGGTAGGGGCCGCCGGGCTCGGAGATGTTCTGGCCGGTCACCGTCGCGTTGTACAGCAGTCTCGAATCGTTTTGCAGCACGGCTGTGCTCGGTCTGGCCCCGGAGTCCCCGGCCCCCTCCCGCGTCGTCAGGACGGCGTTACTCGCGACGGCGTCTGCCCGGCCGCTGGTCTCGTTGCGAGAGAGGACCGTGACGCCCTCGTTCAACACGTCGACGTCCTCCGCCATGACGGTGCCGTTCTCCGCGATGACGGTCCCGCCGTCGGCCATCGCCGCGGCGCCGGCCCCGGGGATGCCGGAGTAGAGGAAGACGAAGACGACGCTCGTGACGATCATGAACGTCGCGACGAACCAGATGGCCTTCGAGGTGAGCGAGTCGAAGATGAACGCCAGGTCGTGGTAGTAGCCGCCGATGTCGTCCTCGGTGGTCTCCTCCTCCGTGAAGGCGTTGAGCATCCCCGCGGAGGTCTCGGTGAAGACGCTGCCTTCCTCCTCGGCCTCGGGTTCGGCTGGCCCCTCGACGCCGTCGCCGACCTCGGCGGCCTCGGCGTCACCATCGTGGACCTGGTCGAACCGGTCGAGGATGGCCTGGGCCTTGTCCGTGTCGTCGTCGCTCATGGCCTGGTCGGCCAGCTTGAGCGCCTCGGACTCCTCCATCTCCTCGAAGGCCTCGCGGGGGGCCGCCCGGACCGCGTCGGCCGAGAGCGCCCCGACGTCGATGGCGGTCGGGTCGCCGAAGTTCCCGGCCTCGGCGGCGGCGACGCCCAGTTCCTGGATCATGTAGTAGTACAGCACCAGGACGGCCGCGGCCAGGCCGAACGCCGCACCGATGATCAGCGCGGTCGTCTCGGGCGGGAGGCCGAACCAGGCCGGTTGCTGGATGTCGCCGGTGAGTTCGTCCGAGGGGAACCAGGCGGCGAAGCGCTGGATGTACCCGAACGTGTCTGGCGAGGCGATGACGTAGGTGACGAGCGCGCCGACGACCAGCGCGGCGGCAGCGAGCTTGTTCCAGCGCGTCCGGGCGACCGACCGGGCACTGACCTCCTCGCCGGCGCGTTTGGCCTGGACGAGCATCTTCGAGATGCCGAGACTGATCGCGTACAGACCCACGAGCGGCGCGGCCCACATGATCTGCGTGAACGGGTCCGGCGGCGAGAACAGGGCGCCGAAGCCGAAGATGGCGACGACGGCCCACTTCCAGCGGTCCCGGAACGTCTCGTAGGGGACGATGCCGGAGTAGCTGAGCGCGCTCATCATCAGCGGCATCTGGGCGGCCAGCCCGAACGACATCCCCAGCAGCGCGATGAACTGGACCCACAGCACGATGGAGTAGTTGGGCTGGAAGTCCGCGTTCAGCGCGTTCTCGGCCAGGAAGCCGAACATCAGGGGGAAGAACAGTTCGTACGCGTACACGACGCCGCCGACGAACAGGGCGAGGCTGGTGACGGCGATGGCGCCGATCTTCCACGTCGCCACCTCGTCGCCGGGCCAGTACCCTCGTTCGCGCAGCGCGTCGCGGCTGAGGTAGATCAGTATCGGGAGCGCCACGAGTATCCCGGCGACGGCGCCGATCTTCACCTGCAGCAGGATGACGTCGAACGGCGTCACGGCGATGATCTCGGAGGCCTGCGACGTCGTCAGGTCCATCTTCGAGTACAGCAGGTCGCGGCGGAGTTGCTCCCACAGGAAGTTCTGCAGGACCATGATGGTCGCGAGCAGGACGACCACCCAGACGATGAACACCTTCTGCAGGTGCTTCTGGGCGGTCCGGAGCATGGTCCCGGCGGTCTCCCGACCGCTCTGGACCGTCCGCATCGTGTCCTCGTCGAGCCCACTCGCCATCTTTGCCGTTGGTAGCCCGCTGCCCGTTATCAATTTGTTCATCAGGACTCCGGTCCGCGCCGGGCCGCGGGAAAAGAAAGTTTACAACAGCGAGTAGCCAAACCCGGGACAGATGGGCGATCGCCGAGACACCGAGCCGGGCGAGGACGACGGGCCAGCGGGTGCCAGCGGCGGCGATCCCGACGACGATCCCGGGGACGACGCCGGGGCCAGAGACGATACCGAAGTGGAGGCCGACGACGGGAACGAGGACGACGCCGGGATCGCGAACGATACCGACGCAGAAGACGATGGAGAGTCCTCGGACTCCTACCGGGAGCAGTCCTCGATCGACTTCGACGGCAAGATGGGCGACCCGAGCGACTACACCGAGGGCAGAGAGCCGCCCGACTGGGTCGAGGAGGTCAAACGAGAGTCCGGTGACGACGAATCCGAGGGTGACGACGAGAGCGCCGAGGCCGATGCAGGTGCCGACGACGAGAGCGACGGCGGTGACGAGAGCGATACCGACGAGGTCACCGGCGACGAGATCACCGCCGCCGACCCGTCCGGTTCTGCCGACGACGGCGACGACGATGCGGACGACGACAAGGACGACGCGGACGACGAAGCGTACGAGATCGGTCCCAGCGAGGCGTCGGCAGTCAGGAACGAGGCGGCGCCCGGCGGCCCCGCTGGCCACGAGCCGGTCGCTGCCGGCGCCGGCGGTGGCGGCGGTGGTGGCGGTGGCGCACTCGGCGGCGCGACGGCACCGGACGACGAGGAGATGCCGCTCACCGAACACGTCGAGGAGATGGCCCTTCGCTTTATGGCCGTCGGCCTCGTCGTGGTCGGCGTCGGCGCCATCACGCTGTTCTACGCGGACGAACTGATCAACTTCCTCTGGTACTCCTTCCTTGGCCCCGGCCAGCAGACCTGCCTGGAGGGTTCGTTCCTGGGCGGGCGACTCTCCGTCACCGAGGCGTGCCCGGACTCCGTGAGCCCGCGGATCTACCACCCGCTCGCGCTCGTGCTCGCACGCCTGAAAGTCGCCTCGCTGGTCGGGATCATCGCCGCGCTTCCGGTCGCCGTCTACCAGACCTACCGGTTCATGCGCCCCGGCCTCTACCCCCGCGAGCGCCGGTACTACCTCGCGGCGGTCCCGACGAGCCTGGTGCTCGCGACCGTCGGCGTCGGGTTCGCCTACTTCGCCGTCCTGCCGGCGATGTTCTCGTACTTCACGAACTACAGCGAGCAGGCCGCCGAGATCGCCTTCGGCCTGACGGAGACGTTCAACCTCATCGTCCTGATGATCGGCTTCTTCGCCATCGTCTTCCAGATCCCGCTGCTCGTGATGCTCGCCATCATGATGGGCGTCACCACTCGGCGGTGGCTCGAAGACCGCCGGCTGTACTTCTGGGGTGGCTTCGGTGCGCTGGCGTTCGTGTTCAGTCCCGACCCGACCGGGATGGCGCCGCTGATGGTCGCCGTCACGATGATCGGCCTGTTCGAGGGGACGCTGTTCCTGCTCCGCTGGACCGACAGCGACTCGCCGCTGTTCTCGCCGGCGGCCTTCGCCGAACGGCGGCCCTACGCCTGGGCGCTGGCCGTCGCCGCGGGCTACCTCGCCAGCGCGGCGCCGCTACCCGGCAGCTACTACGACCGGTTCCCGGCCATCGTCAAGTCGACGCTGGCGTTCAACGAACTGCGGCCGATGACGCCGATCATCACCGCCGTCGTCCTGATACTGCTGTTCGAACTGCTGGCCTACGGGGTCCGCAACTACTCGCGGAACGTCCGCGTCTGGGACGTCGTCAACCGCGCCCGGGTCCCCTACTGGATCCTCGCGCTGGTCGTCGGCTACTTCGCCAGCCCGAACCCACCGGGCCTCCAGACCGTCGAGGCGCTCGCGCTGCCCCAGAGCGAGGCCGTGGCCGTCACCGCGGGCCTGATCGTCGGCTTCGAACTGCTGATCTTGACGCTGCGCTGGCGGAAGCGTCGGATGGAGTAAACGGGTTCTTTCGACGGAGGACGGTTCTCCGGTTTCTGGAGGGAGTTCTCAGTTCAGCGCCCAGAAGCGGTAGTTCAGGAGCGTCGCGAACAGGGCCCACAACAGGTAGGGCACCAGCAGCGCGGCGGCCCGCCGGTCCACCCGGGCGAAGGCCCAGATGGTCACGGCAACGAGCACGTCGAGGACGACGATGATCCCCAGGGCGGCGAGCAGATCCTGGGCGCCGAAGAAGACGGGCGTCCAGGTGAGGTTGAACGCGAACTGCAGCGCGAAGGCGCCGAGCGCGACTCGCACGGGCCGCGAGCCGAGGCCGCGTCGAGCCACCAGATACACTGCGATGCCCATCAGCGTGAACAGCGTCGTCCAGACGACGCCGAAGAGCCAGCCCGGCGGGTAGATGGCGGGCTTGTCGAGCGCGGCGAACCACGCCGAGTCGGGACCGGCCAGGAGGGCCGGGGCCCCGCCGAGCGCGTTGACGAGGACGATGGCGCCCGCCGCCCACAGGAGGTCTCGACGGTCGAATCCACCGCTACCGGGCGTCGAACTGGAGTGTGCCATACGGTCCCTTGGACCGCGGGACGCAAGTGCGTTGGGTGGCCGACGGCGCAGCACCACGAGAGGACGGGGGGTGCGAGAAGACGGAGGAGTGACCCTACAGCGCCCGCACGTCCGGCCCCTCGACATCCTCGTCCTGGGCTTCGCGCCAGGTGTGTTCGGGGGCCCAGTCCAGCAGTTCCGTCGCTCGCGCGTTCGACATGCCCGACTCCTCGCCGTCCAGGTCCACGTCGTCGGGGACCTCGCCGAACCAGTCCTCGAACAGGTCCACGGTCGGATCGCCGCCGTAGTTCTCGTCCGCGGCCACGAGGAGGGGTTCGTGCCCGTCGAGATCGGCGTCCAGCGCGGCGCTGACGGCGCTCGCGATGTCGCGGACGTCGACGTAGCTCCAGAAGTTGCCGACGCCGCCGTCGCTTGGGTCGAAGTTCTTGCACTCGTAGTCGCCGGGGTACTGGATCCACGAGGGGCGAATGGAGACGACGGAGACGTCGTACTGGCGGACGACCATCTCGGCGACCTCCTCGCCGACGACCTTGGAGGTGCCGTAGGGGTCTTCGGGCCGCATCGGATGGGCCTCGTCGACGGGGAGGTAGTCAGGCAAGGGCGTCTCGTCGGCGAAGGGGAAGCCGTAGGCGCTCTCGGAGGAGGCCCAGACGACGTCGGCGCCGATGCGGCCGGCCGCGTCGAGCACGTTGTACGCCGAGACGACGTTGTTCTCGAAGACGGTGCCGCCGGCGTGGCCCTCGGGGTGGGGGATGGCGCCCCAGTGGACGAGCGCGTCGGGGTCGAACGCCGTTATCAGATCGAACACCTCGCCGCGGTCGGTCAGGTCGGCCTGGCGGACGTCCACGTTGCGGTGGCCGCTCTCGCCGCGGACCCGGTCGACGCAGACCACCTCGTCCCACTCCGTAGCGAGTCGGTCGACGATCCATCGTCCCGAGCCACCGAGACCGCCGGTGACGAGTACGGTAGACATCTATCCGTTCCAAGGGGGAGAACACCGATAAATCCCAGTATCACTCGTGCGAACAGTCGCCACGTTTCATATAGCATGATCGACGATAGCAAGTGATGCACGACTGGGTGGACCCGGGGGAGACGCTCGATCCGGGGTCGTTCGAGCGGCTGTACAGGGGTGCGCTGGGGCTCGAGTCGGACGTCGAGCGGAGCCGTGCCGCGACGCTGGTCCTGCTGACCGGCCGGCTGGGACTTACCCTCGAGGAGGCGCTGCACTGCAACGAGGGGTGGATCGACTGGGAGCGCGCCGAGATACGGGTCCCGGAGAAGGACCCCTGTGCCTGCGCGGGGTGCTGGGAACTGGCTCGCCGGCGCCGGGAGCACACGGACCCGATCCGCGAGGTGCTCTACGAGGAGTGCTGGTCGCCGTCGCCCGACCGGGCACCGCGGACCGTTCCGTTCGGCTGGTCACGGCGGATCAGCGCGGCGCTGCTGGCGACGGCCGACCGGTACCTGCTGGATTTGCTGCCCGACGACGCCAGCGAACTCCTCCGGGCCGCCGGCGAGGCCGCGGACGGAATCGAGCCCGACGACCTCACGCCGGGGCTACTCGCCGCCACGACGGCCGACTTTCTGTCCGATCTGGGGCTGGAAGCCGACGGCACCGCGACCGTCCTCGGCGTCGAGGAGGCACAGGTCGAACCCTACGCCGCCGACGGCGAGTCCGACGTGACGACCCGGATGGCCCGCCTGGCTGGGGTCGACGGCAGCACCGACCCGGAATCGACGTTCCCGGCCGCCTGCGGTACCGAGGCCTACGAGTCCGAGCCGTTCGACGTCGCAGCCGCCGACGCCGACGCGCTGGCCGAGCGGGCGACCGCGACCGACGACCCCGAGCGTGTCCCGCGGCCGACCGACCTGCCGGCGTCCGTGGACTACGACCCGGCCGACCACGCCGTGGCGGGCGGCCCGAACAGGCGGACTGACGCCGGATCGTGGGCGGAGGGTCCGAGTGCTGCCGACGCGAGCGAGAACGCGATCCGAGCGGACGGGGCGTCGGCAGTCGCGGGTGCTGACCGCCGGCGCGCTGGCCTACCCGACGATCCGTCCGCAACGAGCGGTGGCCAGGCGACGGCGCCCGACGTGACCTGCGCCCGCGACGTCGTCACCCAGCCGGTCGTCGCGGACTTCTCGACCCGCGTCGCCGCCGACGGACTCTGTGGCGGCCGCGAGATTCCCGGCCGGGTCATCCTCGGCCAGGAAGAGCTGTTCGTCCTCTGGAGCGAGGAGAAGGGGGCAGAGGACGCCGACGCGCCCCACCTGCTGGTCCCCCTCGACGACGTCTGGGACGTCCGCATCGACGACGTCCCCGGTCGCCTGAGTGCCTCGTTCCCTCACGCAGTCACCGTCGGCCACCGGCCGTCGGGCCGCGACGAACTCGCCGTCAGCATCCAGCTCCCGCCCGTCCAGCGCCGGGACATGGCGTCGGCGCTGTACCGCATCCTCCTCAACGTCACCCCGATGACGGTCGTCGACCCGGCCCGGGAGGGCGGGCGGGTCACCGACGCCGACCCGGCGGAGATGGTGCTGTACGTCCGACCCCACGGCGTCGCGTTCACCGACGAGGCCGGGGACGCGGCGCGCCTCGCCTTCGACCTCGCGGACGTGGTCGACGTCGAACGCATCGAACGGAGTTTCGACGGCGAGAGCCGGCCGGCCATCCAGCTTCGCAGGGTCACGGACAATCGACCGGTGACGACGGTCGTCACCGCCGCAGACGACCGCCTGCGCCGCCTGGTCTGGCGCTACGTCCGCCGGGAGTACCACCAGACGCTGGCGACGGTCCGCGGGATCCGGCTCTCCGACGCCGAGAAGATGGTGATGGTCGCGCTGTACTCCACCGACGGCACGCCGGATCTGGGCTCGCTGCTGGACCTGACCGGGCAGGAGCTCGCCGCGGCGCTACAATCCCTGGCCGCCAAGGAACTCGTCCGGTCGGCCGACGCCGCCACGGAACTCACTGGAACGGGCCAGCTGGCCGTGAGCGACCGCCTCGAGAGCGTCAACGACTAACGAACGCCTTTACCCGTTTCAGTACGTATGGCCCCCATATGCAGTGGAAAACTGACTGGGGACTCCGCGCCCGGATGGTGGTGACGATGTTCCTGCTGTTCGCCCTCTACATCGTCTTCGTCGCCGTCCTCTTGGAGTACTCGATCTTCTGGATGCTCCCGATGATGGCGATCTTCCTCCTCGCCCAGTTCTTCTTCAGCGACAAGCTCGCGCTGTACTCCATGGGCGCGAAGACCGTCGACGAGTCAGAGTACCCGGAGCTCCACCGGACGGTCGAACGGCTCTCCCAGCAGGCGGACCTGCCCAAGCCGAAGATAGCGGTGGCCGACTCGCGCGTGCCCAACGCCTTCGCGACGGGCCGCTCGAAGAAGAGCAGCGCCGTCGCCGTGACGACGGGGATCATGGACACGCTCGACCAGGACGAACTCGAAGGGGTGCTCGCCCACGAACTCGCCCACATCAAGAACCGCGACGTGATGGTGATGACCATCGCCTCGTTCCTCTCGACCATCGCGTTCATGGTCGTCCGCTGGGGCGCCTTCTTCGGCGGCGGCAATCGCCGACAGGGCGGCGGTGGCGTCATCGTCGCCATCCTCGCCTCGCTCGCGGTGTGGATCATCTCCTTCCTGCTGATCCGGGCGCTCTCCCGGTACCGGGAGTTCGCCGCCGACCGCGGCGGCGCGACCATCACCGGCAAGCCCGCCGCGCTGGCCTCGGCGCTGATGAAGATATCCGGCCGGATGGACAAGGTCCCGAAGGAGGACATGCGCGACCAGGCCGAGATGAACGCGTTCTTCATCATCCCCATCAAGTCCGGCGTCGTCGGCAAGCTGTTCAGCACCCACCCCTCGACGGAGAAGCGCGTCGAGCGCCTGCGCGACCTGGAACGGGAACTCGAAGGGTTCTGAGGCGACGCGAGACGGCCACCCCGAACGCAACGGGAGAGACGCACCGCCTCGATGTCAACCGCCGCGCCGTGCCACGCAGTCGCTCACGACGCCGTTTTACCCTCCGGAACGTTAACAAGCGGATTCGTTCTGCTACGTGATATGACGGCGATCAGGATAGATAGGCTGTCGAAACGGTTCGGTGACGTCGCGGCGGTTCGGGACGTGTCCCTGACGGTCGAACGCGGTGAAGTGTTCGGGTTCCTCGGCCCGAACGGGGCGGGCAAGTCGACCACGATCAACGTCCTCCTCGACTTCGTTCGACCGACCGCTGGCGATATCAGCGTCCTCGGCCACGACCCCCGTCGCGAACCGCGCGCCGTCCGCGAGCGACTCGGCATCCTCCCCGAAGGGTACGGCCTCTACGACCGCCTCTCGGCGCGGCGGCACCTCGCGTTCGCCGCGGATCTGGAGGCCAGCGACGACGACCCGGCAGCGATCCTGGAGCGGGTCGGCCTCGCCGACGACGCGGACCGTCCCGTCGGTGGGTTCTCGAAGGGGATGCGACAGCGCCTCGCGCTGGGGATGGCGTTGGTCGGTGACCCCGACCTCCTCGTCCTCGACGAACCCTCCAGCGGGCTCGACCCGAACGGGACGCGCACGATGCGTGAAATCGTCCGGGAGGAGGCCGAACGTGGCGCGACCGTCTTCTTCTCCAGCCACGTCCTCGACCAGGTGGAGGCGGTCTGCGACCGAGTCGCCATCATGAACGACGGGGAACTCGTCGCGGTCGACTCCGTCGACGCACTGCGAACGGCGACGGACTCGGCCTCGACCCTCGTGGTGTCCGTCGACGAGGTGCCGACGGACCACGGTCTCGGCGACCTCGACGGCGTCACCGACGTGACGGCGGGGGACGGCTCCCTCCGGGTCGCGTGTTCCGACCCGGCGATCAAGGCCGCGGTCATCTCGCGCGTCGAGAGCGCGGGCGCGTCGGTGACGGACATCGACGTCGAGGAGACGTCCCTGGCCGACGTCTTCGCCGCGTACACGGACGAATCTACTGCGACGGAGGTGGACGCGTGACGTCGACCGCGCTCGTCCTCGCGGCGAAGGAGTTCGAGGACGCCGCCCGCTCGCGGCTCCTGTGGGGACTGACGCTCGTCCTCCTCGTCGTCACCGTTCCCCAGTTCCACGGCATGACGGGCACGTCGATCATCGACGGCCCGGTCGACGCCGTCGCGTTCTTCCCGCAGACGTTCATGAACTACGTCGCGCCGCTGGCGATCATCGCCGCGTACCGGGCGGTGGTCGGCGAGCGCGAATCGGGTAGTCTTCGGGTCCTCTTCGGTCACCCGGTCACGCGCAGGGACGTAGTCGTCGGCAAGGTCCTGGGGCGGGCGGCGCTCGTCGCGCTCGTCCTGTTCGTCGGGACGCTCGGTCTGGGCGCCGTCGTTTTCGCCGTCTACGGGACCCTCCCAGTCGGGCTGTTCGCGGTGATGGCGACCTATGTCGTGGCCTACGGCGTCGTCTGGGCCGCGGTAACCGTCGGCGTCTCGGCGGCCGCGTCATCGCGACTCCAGGCGATCGCCGGACTCCTCGGCCTCTTCCTGTTCTTCGGCCCGTTCCGACTCTGGTCCACCGTCAGCGTCCCCCTCGCGTCCCTCGTCTTCGGCGGCGGCCCCGCCGACGGCATCGACGTGCTCGACCCGGGGACGTGGCCGTGGTGGTACCCGTACGTTCAGCGGGTCAACCCGATGGAGAACTTCGAGATGGCTCGCGAGTTCGTCGCCGGTATCGCTGCGCCGTCCGTCGGCTCTCTCGGGGGCCCGGCAGTCAACGCGTTCGGCTTCGGTATCCTCCTCACCTGGGCGATAGTCCCGCTATCGATCGGATACTGGCGCTTCGAACTGGCAGACCTCGGCTGACCGGCACTACGGTCCGCTCGGTTCGACCGGGCCCACCTGCCACTCGACTACCGTCAATTGTATAACACGAGCATGAGAAGCGTCGTACATGCAGTGGCGCACCGACGCGACGCTCCAGCGCCGAATGGTCGCCGCGCTCGCGCTCTCCGCGGTGGGCTACGCCGCGTTACTGGGACTGCTAGCCTGGATTGTGCCGGCCAGCGTCGCCGGCCCCGCCGTCGTCGTGCTCCTCCTCGCCCTCGCAGTGCTCGTCCGCGAGGCCGACCGCGTCGCCTACGCCGTGACGAAGGCCGTCGCCATCTCCCGCGAGGACCACCCGGCGGCCTACGACACCCTCCACCGTCTCGCCCAGCAGGCCGACGTCGCGCCGCCGGCGCTGGCCGTCGTCCCGACCGACGAACCGAACGCCATCACCGCTGGACGGGGCGACCGCTCGGTGGTCTGTGTCACCCTTGGCCTCCTCGAACGACTGGGCGACGACGAACTGGAGGCGGTGCTGGCCCACGAAATCGCCCACCTGAAAAACGGCGACACCGCGGTGATGACCGTCACCGGGTTCCCCGCCACCCTCGGGGTCGTCATGCTCTCGCTGTCGGCCCGCTCGTTCGGCTGGAAGGCGTTCGTCTTCGGCTACCTCTTCGTCCCGTTCTACCTAGCCGTGTTCGCCGTCCCGCTGCTCGTCGCCAGCCTCCCAGGGACGGTCGTCCTCTCCCGGTACCGGGAGTACGCCGCCGACCGCGGCGCCGTCGCACTCACCGGGAATCCGGTGGCGCTGGCCACCGCGCTGGGCACCCTCCACGACGCGGACGGCGAACGGCCGGACCGCGACCTGCGGCGGGTCGCTGGGCTGACGGCCTTCGCCATCGTCCCCACCGGCTACTCGCCGGTCGTGCTCCCCTCGATGCACCCGCCGACGGCCGAGCGCATCCGGCGGCTGAGGGAACTCACCGCCGACGTCGACCGGTAGCGTCTGCCGACCCGGCGTCGAGCGACGACTCACCGACCACGGAGTCGGTGGCTGGCGGGAGAGTCGTGCCGCGTTCCGAACCGAAACCAGGGAGACTGATCTCGACGACGGTGCCCCGGGGCTCGTTGTCGCGGATAGCGAGGTGGCCGCCGATCCGGGTGACGCCCCACTTGATCGCCCACAGGCCGAGGCCGCTGCCGTGTTCGAGCGGGTTCTCGTGGCCGCGTTCGACGGTGACGCGTTCGTGGTCGGGGAGCCCGGGCCCGTCGTCGACGACCGAGAGCGTCACCGGCAAGCCGCCGTCCCCGACGGTGGCCGAGACGTCGATCGTCGGGTCCTCCCGGTCGTGGTGCCGGATGGCGTTGACGACGAGATTGTGGACGATGGGCTGGAGGATACGGGCGTCGACGCCGACGGTGACGTCCTCGGGGACCGACACGGTCACGGCGACGTCGTAGTCGGCCGCGACCTCGCCGACGACGGTCGAGACGACAGTGGCCAGGTGAGACGTCTGACCCCCGACGATGGGGATCGACAGCATCTGTTCGACCTCCCTTGCCCGGTCGCTCAGGCCGAGCAGATCGGCGACGGAACTGCCGACGTACTCGCCCTCCGCGCCGAAGACGCTGCGGGCTGCCGGATTGAGCCGGATGACGCGTTCGTCGTGGTCGGCGACGACGATGTGTTCGGAGAGGTCCTGGATGACGCGCTCCGGACCGACCGTCCCGGCGGCCGGTGCCGTGGCGAACAGGTCGTACCTGCTGGTGACCAGCGCCAGGCCGCCGGCCGCCGCGAGGAAGACCAGTGCCCCCACCGTCCGGAGCGGGCCGGTCGTGAACGTGGCGCCCATCGAGGCGGTGGTGACGGTGACGACGACGACCCAGGGGCTGACGACGCTTATCGGGAGGAGGGCGGCGACGCGCGGCCCGAGGTGGTCGTACCGGACGAGCTGGCTCATCAGGACAGCCGTGGCGGCGATGAGCAAGCCGATAAGGAAGAACAGGGTGACGAAAGACGCCGCGTAGAGCACGTGCAGGAGCGGGTTGAGCGGCCCCGTCGCCGCCTCGACGACGGCGTACCAGGCGTCGGACTGGACCGTCGTGACCGGCTCCCCGGTGAGTCGGCTCGCGGCCAGCGTGAAGCCGACGTAGACGAACGTCTGGTAGACCGCCGGGGACGCCAGCAGGAGCCGCCGGCGCGTCCCGCCGACGTCGTAGCGGCCGGTGAACTGGAAGAAGAAGACGGCCCACAGGACCGCGAGGGCGTTGTAGATCAGCGGGAGGGCGACCAGGTGAGCGAGGGGCTCGAACGGGACGGCACCGAGCGCGAAGGCCGCACAACCGAGCGTCACCGCGAGCGCCGTAAACGGCTCCGCCCCGGGCTCACCCCAGTGTCGCCGGGAGCGAACGGCGATGCAGAGCAACGCGACACCGGCGAGGAACCACATCCCGGCGGTGAGTGCGGCCACCATCCGACTCTACGTCTGCGACTCCACCTACGTAAACCCTCCTGCCGTCCTTCAGGGCGAGAGACACGTGCCCGCCGGCGATTACCGGCCCCAGGGCGGTGCCGGTCCGGGACGGAAACCACCTTATCGCAGGCACCCCACAGTCGGGACATGGGACTGTTGGACGGCCTCAAGAGCGTCCTCGGCATCAAGGCCGAGGCCGACGCCACCCGCGACGCCGACCCCGACGACCTGTTCGGGATGTCGACGGCCTACCTGACAATGGAGGCCGAACTGGGCTACGCGCCGACCGGCGACGCCGCGCTGTGTTTCGCCGACGTGGACAACACCGACTTCCGTGACGCCATGGACGAGGTGGAGGCCATCCTCGACGCCGGCGAGGTCGAGACGGGCACCACCGCGGAGTTCACCACCGACGACCACGGCTACCAGTGGATCGTCCTCCACGACGAGGAGTTCGAGGACCTGGTCACCTCTATCCACTTCGCCGCCGACACGCTGATCGAGGCCCGCTACGGCTCCCGGCTGCTCGCGGCCGTCTTCGCCTTCGAGCGAGACCACGACGGCCTGGTGGGCTACTGGGTGTACTCCTTCCGCCGCGGCGCCTACTACCCGTTCGTCCCCGAGCCCCACGACGACCACGAGCGCGACTCCGGCGCCGAGTTCAAACTGGAGAGCAACCTCGACGGCGAACTCTCCATCGAGAACGAGAAGGACTACTGGTACGCGCTGTGGCCCGACCGGCGCGGGTTCCACCCCTGGGAGTGAGGATGGCGGCGACCACCGAGGGAGTCGAGAACGCTGTCGCCGTCTCCGACCACCTCCGGCCGACCGGAGACGGTCCGGTCGACCGGAACCTCCCGCCGGGCGTCTATCGCGTCGTCGGAACTCCCGAGGACGGCGTCACGCTCCTCCGAGTCGCCGACGCCGACGGCCGGCGGGTCCACACCGGCGAGGTTCACACGGTCACCCTGAGCGACCTCGACGACTTCGAACCGGCCGAGAACCCGGACGAGAACCGGTCGCTGGCCTCGTCCGTCGTCGGGCAGCTCGACGGGCTCGCCTGCAAGTCCGAATGATCTGCCGAGCAGTCCGCGACCGGCCCGTCCCGGGCACGGCCGCGCTTGCCCTCGGCGCGATCGGGCTGTTCGGCGACCCCTACCTACCGATATCCGACGTCGTCGACGCGTCCTGATCCTGGCAGGCGGGTTCGCGCTCTTCTCGATGCGCACGACCCGGTCGCGTTAATCTCCGACCTCCGACGGTTTCTCGATCGCCAGTTCCGGTCAGCCGCGGATGCGCTCGACGGCCTCGCGCATCGCCTCGTTCTCCTGGCAGACGAGCGTGAGGTGATCGCCGCGCTGGAGCGACGTGTCGGGGTCGGGAACCCGGTCGTCGCCGTCGCGGCTGACCATGACGACGAGACAGCCGGCGGGGAGGTCCCCCGCCAGCGACTCGATGGTGAGGTCGCCGGTGTCGGCGTCGGGGGCGGTGAGTTCGACTTCGAGGACGTCGCCGCTGCGCGTCTCGTCGGCGAGCCAGTGGGCCAGCGCGGGGCGTTCGATGGCGTCGTCCATCGCGTCGGCGACGGCGAAGCCCGCGGAGATGGTCTCCACGTCGAGGTCCTCGAAGGCGGCGACGTTCTCGGGCCGGTTCGCGCGCGCGACGACCGTCTCGACGTCGAACCGGTTCTTGGCGAGCTGGGAGACCAGCAGGTTCACGTCGTCGTCGGCGGTCGCAGTGGCGACGACGCGAGCGTCCTCGGCGCGGGCGTTTCGGAGGACGTCCGCGTCGGTGGCGTCGCCGTGGACCACGCGGAACCCGTCGTTTCGCACCTGCTCGACGGCGGCGCTGTCGCTGTCGACGAGGACGACGTCCTCGCCGCGGGACTCGAAGCGAGCCGCGAGTTCGCGGCCGACCCGGCCGGCGCCGACGACGAGCGTGTGCATTGGAATGACGTCCAGTCGCTGGGCGATGTGACGGGCCAGTCCCCCTTGAAACAACACGGTCGCGAAGATGACGAGGAAGACGGTCCCGACGAGAATCGATGCCGCCTGCGGGTCGTCCGGCCGGAGTTCGATGGCGAAGAGGGTGGCGACGCTGGCCGGCACGATGCCGCGCGGCCCCACGGCGCCGACGAAGACGCGTTCGCGCGCCGTGAGTCGGCCGCCGACGGTCGAGAGGAACACGCCGACCGGCCGGATCAGGAGGACGACGGCGAGGACGACGGCCAGGCCGCGAAAGCCCAGCGCGGCGAGTTCGTCGAGCGAGAGCAGCGCCGCGAGCACGACGAAGACGAACGAGAGCACCAGCAGCGTCACGTCGCCCTTGAACTCGGTGACGACGTCCTCGTAGGGGACGTCGAGGTTCCCCAGCGTGATGCCGGCGACGGCGGCCGCGGCGATGCCCGCCTCCGAGAGCGTCGTCTCGGCGATGCCGTAGGCCGCCAGCGCACCGACGAGGACGACCAGCCGGGCGTTTCGCGGGGCGTTGTCCTCCGAGAGGTAGCTCAACCGGAGGAGGCCCGCGAGCGCGAAGCCGACGGCCACCCCGACGGCGATTCCGAGCGCGAGGCGGACGCCGAAGGCCTGCAGGACGACCAGCGGCGTCTCGCCATCGGAGCCGACGAACTCGAAGGTGGCGACGGCGAGGATGGCGGCGGTGACGTCGTTGAAGATCCCCTCCGTTTCCAGTGCGGCCGCGACCCGCTCGCGGACCGGGACGACGTCCATGATGGGCGTGATGACGGTCGGGCCGGTCGCGACCAGTAGCGATCCAACGAGGAAGGCGATGTCGAGCGAGGTGTCGAACACGAGGTACACCGCGGCGGCCGTCCCCAGCAGCGAGACGAGCGCGCCGACGGTCACGAGGCGGAACGCCTCCCGTGGCGCCTCGCGAATCCGGTCGAACGAGAGGTGGAAGGCCCCCTCGAAGACGATGATCCCGACGCTGAGGCCGACGATGGCCTGGAGGGCCGTGTCGCCGAACAGGTCGGGACTGACGAGACCGAGCGCCTCGGGACCGACGACGACGCCGGCGAACAGCAGAAAGACCACGCTCGGGATCTCTAGCCAGTCGGCGAGCAGTTGTGAACCGACGCCCACGGCCATGATGAGCACGACGGCGCCGATGAGAGTCCCTGCGCCAGACACAGTCGTCCGTACGATCAGCCCGTGTCTGTATAGCTCCTGCGCCCTGCGACGGCCGCGACGGGAAAGCCCCTTCAACGGCGACGACGTAGCACCGCCGATGCCTTCCGTCGACCGCAACGGCACGCGGCTTCACTACGACGTCGACGGCTCCGGCCCGACGGTCGCGTTTATCGGCGACGTCGGCGCCGGCGCCTGGCTCTGGGGCTGGCAACAGCCCGCGCTGGCCGGCCCCTACGAGACGCTCGTCTGGGACCTCCGGGGAACCGGCCGCTCCGACGCGCCGCCGGGCCCGTACGACGTCGCGACGCTGGTCAACGATCTGGAGGCGGTGCTGTCGGACCACTCGGTCGCCGACGTCCACCTCGTCGGCGCCGGCCTCGGCGGGATGGTCGCGCTCGCCTATGCCCACCGATACAATCGCGCGAACTCGCTGACGCTGTTCGGCACGGCCGCCAGCGGCGACGCCGTCACCGACCGGCTCACCACCTTGCGGGCCTCTCCGGACGACTCCGAGGCGTTCCGAGCGTCGCTGGACGCCGCCTTCGCGGCGGACCTGGAAGACTACCCCGACGTCGTCGATCAGATCACCGAGTGGCGGTCGGAAGACGACGCCGCTCTCGACGGCTGGGACGCCCAGGCCGCCGCGATGCGCGAGTTTGACGCGCCGCCGCTGTACGAGGTGACGCTGCCCTCGCTCGTCATGCACGGGCTCGACGACGTGGTCGTGCCGGCCAGCGCCGGCGAGTCGCTGGGCGAGGACCTCCCCCGCGGCGACTACCAGGCCGTCGAGGGCGGCCACTGGTGCTTCATCGAGGAGTCCGCCGCCGTCAGCGACGCGCTGGTGAGATGGCTGGACGAGCAGACGGACGACCGGTAGGGCCTCGCCACGGCGCGTCAGAGAACGTGGCAGATATATCCACGAGTATGCATCCTTTTCAGCCTCGGGGCCGTCAGCTACTACCGAATGAGCCCCAGGATCGCGCTGTTGAACGCCGCCCACGACGGGTCGGACAACCGGCGGAATTTCCGCCGGGAACTGTCCGCCGACCTCGTCGAGTACGATGTCGTCGACCGTGACCTCCCCGAGCACTTCGCGTTCGACGGCTGCGTCGTCACCGGGTCGCGCGCCTCCGTCTACTGGGAGGAACCGTGGATCGCGGAGCTGCGCGAGTGGGTCCGCGAGGCAGTCGACCGCGACGTGCCGTTCCTGGGCGTCTGTTTCGGTCACCAGCTACTCGCCGACGCGCTCGGCGGGACCGTCGAGGCGATGGACGGCTACGAGATCGGCTATCGGACTGTCAGCCACGACGGCGAGTCGGCGCTGCTCGACGGCGTCGCCGAGGAGTTCACCGTCTTCACGACCCACTCCGACCGGGTCGTCGAACTCCCACCCGGCGCCGAGCGCTTCGCCCAGAACGAATACGGCGTCCACGGCTTCCGGGCCGACGACGTCTTCTCGGTCCAGTTCCACCCCGAGTACGACCCCGAGACCGCCGAGATGGTGACGAAGGGCAAGGACGGCCAGCTCTCCGCCGAGCGCATCGAGCAGGTGCTCGACGGCATCACGCCGTCGAACTACCAGGCCGCCTGCGAGGCCAAGCAGCTGTTCGACAACTTCGTCGACTACGTCGAGACGCGATCTGGGGCAGCTTCCGCTGACGCCGCGGAGGACGCCGAAGCCGGCGACGTCGCGACGGACGCCGAGACGCCGCCCGCGACTGGCGACGGCAGCGACTCGGCCGCTGCCGACGACTGACCGCTACTTCTTCGCCGACCCAGTCCTCACGGGAATCGGAGCAGCAGTTCGTGTTCGACGAGGAGGACGACCACCGCGAGCACGATGATCGCTCCCTCCAGCGGCGAGGAGAGGATGCCGAGCGAGACGATGAGCGTCGTCGCGCACGCGGGCGCGTGCCCGGTGTCGGTCGCCAGCATCCCCACCGTCGTCAGCCCGACGGCGACGACGCCGCTGACTGCCAGCTGGAGCGACGCGAGCGTGCCCGAGCCGGTCGCGGCCGTCAGGGTCACGTCGCCGGCGACGAGGTGGTAGGCGACCAGGCCGGCAACGACGCCGAGAACGTGGCCGCCGACCACGCGGCGCGGCGCCGACTCCGGGCCGTCGGGGTCGGTGGCGAACAGGTAGGCCGTCGGACCGAGACTGGGGAAGACGAACGGTAACCCGCTGGCCCACACGACCCCGCCGAGGCCGGCCAGCAGCGCGCCGGCGCGGCCGGCCTGTCGGAGCCACGCCCGCCGAGTGTGTCGATCCGGCACAGCACATCGGTCCGTGTGCCCGGAGATAACGGTGACGTTACGCAGTGATCGGGCGCCGAGGCGCTCACCGTTTGCAGGTCAGGATCGCCATCGGAATCGCGAAGAACAGACCGATGACGCCGGCTATCGGAAAGAAGAGGAAGGCGACGAGTTCGAGGAACGCGAGCATGGCCACCGCGACCAGCTTCTGGCCGAGCGACAGCATGGTTGCCGGAGTGTCGTGAAAGTGCGTAATAAAGGTTGTGCGGTCCGTTCAGCCGCCGGGCACTTTTTCACGCCAGCGGCCCCATCTCCGGCATGCTCGACTACCTCGCGCTCGACGACGACTACACCGCCGCGGAGCGCCAGGTCCGCGACGCGGCCCACGAGTTCGTCGACCGCGAGGTCGCCCCGGACGTCGGCGACTGGTTCGAGGACGGGCGGTTCCCCGAGCGCCTCGTCGGTTCGATGGGCGATCTCGACTTCTACGCCCCCACCCTCTCGTGGGGCGACCTGCCCAACCTCTCGGAGACGGCCTACGGCCTCCTCATGCGCGAACTGGAGGCCGGCGACTCGGCGGTCCGGTCGATGGCCAGCGTCCAGGGCGCGCTCGTGATGTGGCCCATCGCCGAGTACGGCAGCGATTTGCAGCGCGAGCGGTGGCTCCCCGGCCTGGCGTCGGGCGACCTCGTCGGCTGTTTCGGCCTCACCGAACCCGACCACGGCTCGGACCCGGCGAGCATGGAGACCAGCGCCGAGCCAGATGGGGACGGCTATCGCCTCTCCGGAACGAAGACCTGGATAACGAACGCCCCCATCGCGGACGTCGCGCTCGTGTGGGCGAAGGTGGACGGAGGTGACGGTCCCATTCGGGGGTTCCTCGTCGATACCGACGCCGGGGGCGTGGAGACGCCGGAAATCGACGGCAAACTCTCGATGCGGGCCTCCTCTACCGGCCAGGTCGTGCTGGACGACGTCCGGGTCCCCGAGGACGCAGTCCTCCCCGGCGTCGAGGGGATGAAGGGGCCGCTCTCCTGCCTCACGCAGGCCCGCTACGGCATCGCCTGGGGCGCCGTCGGCGCGGCCCGTGACTGCTTCGAAGTGGCCCGCGAGTACGCCACCGACCGCGAGCAGTTCGGCGGCCCCATCGGGCGTTTTCAGCTCCAGCAGGAGAAACTCGCCGAGATGGCGACCCAGATCACGACCGCGCAACTGCTGGCCGACCGGCTGGCCGAACTGAAAGAACGCGGCGAGTTACGCCCCCAGCAGGTGTCGATGGCCAAGCGCAACAACGTCCGCACGGCCCGCAACGTCGCCCGGACCGGCCGGGAGATGCTCGGTGCCAACGGCATCACGGCGGACTACTCCCCGATGCGCCACGCCGCCAACATGGAGACCGTCTACACTTACGAGGGCACCCACGACATCCACACCCTCATCCTCGGCGAGGACCTGACTGGCCTGTCTGCGTTCGAGTGACGAGGAGAACTACTAGGTTGATCGGTACGAGCTGAGACGGCAACTGGAACTCTCAACAACAGCCCGAAAGCCCCCTCCCGCTCGGGTCGGGGGGCTTGCTGCGCTCCTCGGCTTCGCCTGCGGTGCTTACTGCGCCCGCCTTCCCCGAGCGGTCGGCCCCTTTCAGTCCACCCACTTCGGCTGATTCGTCAGGAAAATTAGGCGGGAATGAAAGGGGCCGGGCTCTGGGGGAAGACGGGCGAAGCAAGCACTGAGGGAGCGGAGCGACCGAAGCGCGCAGCAAGCCCCCCGACCCCAGAGCCCGGGGGCTTTCGGGGCGTTGTTTCTAGATCCAGTTGCCGTCTACACCCAAACTGATCGACTCACTAGTCCAGCCGCTCACGATCGTCCCATCACCGGCATAAAAAGAAAACCCGCGACGGAGAACCCTGCTAGACCGTCGCTTCGCTCTCGTCGCGCTGCTCGCGGGTCATCCTTCCCCGCTCGCTCATTCCGGGGCGCTCACTTCGTTCGCCCCCCGCTGCTCCTCCTCTAAGCTTTCCAGCGCGCCAACCACAGTACGCCGGTAGTTCTCCACGGGGAGCTCGTACTCCTCGCGGGCCATCTCGGCGTACTCGTTGGTCTCGTCGTCCTCGTAGCGCTGGATGCGCTCGGTCGTGCGCTCGGCCGTCTCGACGACCCAGCGGTCGCGGGTGGCCTCGTCGACCTTCGAGATGGACTCGGGGCGCAGCGAGACGTTGACCTCGCCTTCGTCGGTCTCGTAGGTGCGAGGCTTGCCGACGACGGAGACGTAGGCGGGCGGTTCGAGTTCGCGGAGCATCGACGCGGCGTCGGGCTGGTACTGCCCGGCGTACATGAAGAACGTGTCGCCGTTCGGGTCGACGACGCGTCCCTGCCAGTACTCGCTGTCCTCGCCGACGTCCTCCGTCTCGGTGAGCGTGCCGACCACGAAGATGCGGTTGGCTCGCTCGCCGGTCGGGAGGAGGACGTAGACGGGCGCGCGCTCGTCGTCTGACTCCTTGAACGTGTAACTCGCGTCGTTGAACTCGTCTGCGAAGACGCGGCGGGCGACTTCGCGGGTAGGTGCTCCGGACATCTAGATCGACCTCGCTCTGATCAGCGCCGCTTCACCGTCGACCGGGTCGGTCAGGCGCTCCTGGTCGTTGACCAGGACGTAGCGGCCGAACGTCGGCCCGGTGACGCGGTAGTAGTAGCCCAGTATCCCCTCGCTCATCTCGTCGGCGACGACCTCGGTGTCGAGGGCGTCCATCGCCATCTCCTTGGCCTCGTCGAGGGTGATCCCGGTCAGCTCCTCGGTGGCGTCCTGGTCGAAGATGACCTCGGTCACCTCGTCGCCGTCGTCGAGCACGCCCTTGATTCGGAGGTCGAACTCCCCCTCGCCTTCGCCGTGCTCGCTGCAGCGACCGTTCTGGAGAACGCGCGTGCAGTCCTCCTCGGGGCAGCGCTTGATGAGGCCGCTCCCGGACTGGATGTCCACGAGCGCTCCCTCGACGGTGACGTCGTCGTTGCCGACCTCGAGGTCCTCGTCGCGTTCCTCGATGGTCGTCGTGGAGTTGAGCTTCACCGAGTAGCGACCCTCGTACTCGTCGGTGACGACGTTGCCCAGATCGTAGACCTTGCCTTCCTCCAGTTCCGCGAGGTCGGACTTGGCCCACTTGGTGAACTTGATCGTCCCGCTCTCGTCGCCGAGCAGGCCCACCTGGCCCACGGAGTCCGAACGGGGCTCCCACAGTTCGGTGACCTTCGCGGTGACGTCGATCCACTGCTCGGGTTCGTCGACCTCGGCGACCTGGACGTGCTCGTTCCCGCCCCCACCGCCGCCGAGCTGGTCGCGCTCCATCCCGGCCTCGTCGAGGTAGTTGCTGACGACGCTCCGGCGCGCCTCGTTCAGCGGCACCTGGTAGTCCTCGACGAGGGTTTCGAGGCGCTCGACGACGTCGTCGACGTCGATATCGAGCTGGTCGGAAAACTGCTCCTGTATCTCTTCCGCGTGTGTACGCAAATCTGTCATGGTTGCTGTCTCCGCGTGATTTCAATGGGAGACAATCGGAGATTGGCCGTGCTCCCCTATAAAGTCACGGAGAGTGTACAGTGGAAGTGAAAGTGAGCGAGAACGAGCCGCTGTCCCGGGGTTCCGGCCAGTATTCGACGGCAGTTTGGGCCCGTCGAGAAGATTGATTTAGCCCCGGGCACAATCCCGGATATGGCCGACGACAGCGGGAGCATCCAGCGTTTCATCCAGTCCACGCTCCGCTCGGCGGGCCGCCAGCTCCAGGAGGCCAAGACGGCCTACGCCGACGCCAAGCGGAGCGCGCGCGCTGACCTCCCGCAGACCGACGACGGCAAGGCCCGCGTGGTCTGTCGGCGCTACGCCGAACGCCGGGCCGTCGCCCTCGACGACGAGGGTCGGCCCGCCTGTTTCGACCCCGACCACCCCGACTGCCAGGGCTGTGCCGAAGACGTGCAGGACGGCACCGTCGAGACCTGGTGACCGACGACCTTTTTTCACGGGGGCCTCGCTTCGCTCGACCCCCGCCAAAAAACGTCGGAGAAAAAAGGCCGCTCGCTCACTCCGTTCGCTCGCGGTACAGTAGATCGTGCCGGCCTGCCTTTCCCCTGGTCGCGAGTCCGGCGCTGTCGCGCCGGCACTGGCCCCCGGCCACTACAGCTGAGGATATTGACCAGGCGGGTGGGAATGAAAGGGGCGGCGTGCTCGACGAGCGAAACGAAGCAAGCACCGACCGGAGGGAGGCGCGCAGCGAGTTGCAGCCGTCGAGCACGCCGGGGCTTTCCTCTCCTGTTGGTTCCGTCGTGCTCATCACAACGTTCTCCTAGCCAAACCTTCACAGCGAGCACACGACTACGAGCATCTGATGGACAGGCCACTCGTCGCCCTCGTACTCGCAGGCGGCACCGGAACGCGCCTCTACCCCGCCAGCCGCTCGGACCGGCCCAAGCAGTTCCTCTCCTTCGGCGGGGACGACTCCCTCCTCAGACAGACCGTCGACCGGGCGGGGTTCGCCGACGAGACGTACGTCCTCACGCGCGAGGCGTACGCGGACGAGATACACGAGCACGCCCCCGACGCGGCGGTGCTGACCGAACCCGAGCCGAAGGACACCGGGCCGGCGCTGGTGTACGCCGCACACCGAGTGAGAGAGCAGGTGGGCGACTGCGTCATGCTCGTCCTGCCGAGCGACCACCAGGTCGCCGGCGATTTCCGGGCCGTCGCGGAGCGAGCAGCGCGAGTTGCAGTGGAAACGGAAGGGGTCGTGACGCTCGGCGTCGAACCCACGCGGCCGGATCCCGGGTACGGGTACATCGAGCCCGGCGAGGCGCAGGACGGCTACTTCGAGGTGGAGCAGTTCCGCGAGAAGCCCGACCGCGAGACCGCTACGGGGTACGTCGACCGCGGCTTCTACTGGAACGCGGGGATGTTCACGTGGACGCCGGAGTCGTTCTTGCGAGAAGCACGGCGTTCTCCACTCGAACCGCTGGTCGACGCGCTCGACGACGGCGATCCGAGTCGGGGTTTCGACGCCGTCGACCCCGTCAGCGTGGACTACGCAGTGCTCGAACGCTCGGAGTCGGTGTTCGTCGTCCCCGCCGATTTCGAGTGGGACGACCTGGGGGCGTGGGACGCGCTGGAGCGATTGATCGATGCCGGGAGAGGCGAAGACGAGGACGACAACGCGGTCCTCGGCGACGCCATCGCCGTCGACGCGGCGGACAACGTAATCGCCACCGACGGCCACGTCAGCCTCGTGGGTGTCGAAGACCTCATCGTCGCCAGTTTCGACGACCGGACGCTCGTCGTTCCGAAAGACGACGCCCAGCGAGTGCGCGACGTCGTCGCCGAACTCCGGGACCGAGGGCTGTTCTAGACTCGCTCCGTCACAGACAGTGATCGGTCACGTGCTCCGCATCGACCCGCCGTCGACGGCCAGCGCCGCGCCGGTGACGTAGGACGACCGGGCGCTGGAGAGGAAGGCGACGACGTCGCCGAGTTCCCGCGGGTCGCCGACGCGGTCCAGCGGCGCGTCGGACCAGTTCTCGATGCCTTCCTCGTAGCTGTCGTAGTCGCCGCGCTCGACGGCGTCCTCGACGAGTTCCTGGATCCGCGGCGTCTCGTGGGCGCCGGGGAGGACGGCGTTGACGCGGACCTCGGGCCCGAACTCGCGGGACTGGGTCTTCATCAGGCCGATGACGGCCCGCCGGACGGAGTTCGAGAGCACCAGGTCGTCGATGACCTCGCGGACCGACCCGGAGGTGATGTTGACGATGGTCCCCGCGTCCGATTCCTTGAGGTAGGGGTAGGCCAGCCTGCTCGTCCAGACGGCGCTCATCACCAGCAGGTCGTAGGCCTGGTACCAGTCGCGCTCCGTGGAGTCGAGGAACGAGCCGCTGGGCGGCCCGCCGGCGCTCGTCACGACGTGGTCGAGCCCGCCGAGTTCCTCGACGGTCTGCTCGACGAACGCCTCTATCTGGTCCCGGTCGGTGATGTCGGCCTGGACCGCCAGGACGTCGCCCTCGCCCGCGTCTTCGAGCTGTTCGCGGGCGTCGTGGAGGTGCGACTCGGTGCGGCCGCAGATGGCGACGTCGGCACCTTCCTGGGCCAGTGCGGTCGCGCTCGCGAGGCCGAGGCCGCTAGTCGCTGCAGTGCACAGTGCGACGTTGCCGTCGAGTTCCAGATCCATGTGTGAGCGCTCGTGTGGCACCCTCAAATGTCCACGGGCTTCGGGGTCGGTGTGTGAGTGTAACGATCAGATGGACCTGTGAGTAGTGGCTCTGGAGGGAAGAGAGACGACAACACCTCGAAAGCCCTCGGCGTACTCCCTGAAGACAGCAATGGATCCAACGACAACCCGAAAGCCCTCGGCGTACTCCCTGAAGACAGCAATGGATCCAACGACAACCCGAAAGCCCTCGGCGCGCTGGAGTCGCGCGGACCCCCTGCGCGCGCTCGTTCCTCGCGTGCTTGCGGGCCCGTGCTTCCTCCACCCCGCCTCGCCCTTTCAGTCCTCCGAGGCCAGCACAGCACCGCAACCCCTGCCCTTCCCCTGGTCGGCCGACGAGACAGCCTCCCGGCCGACCGCCGGGCGGTTGCGTTGAGCCGAGCACCGCGAGGCTATGCTCGTCAGAACGAAGTTCTGACGGCGGGGCGGTCAGGAAGCGTGTCGCGCCGCCAGGCGCGACCGGGGAGGAGTGGCGGAGTCAATCGTGAGCGCGTTTCATCGCGCGAGCGAGGCGGAACCTGGAGGAATGAAAGGGCGAGGCAGGCTCCGAGAACCCCGGACCGATAAGCGACCGCGAGAGCTTCGCTCTCGCGTAGTCCTCAGCTCCGCTGAGGGCACCGGAGCGCAGCGAGGAGCGCAGTCGGTCCGCGGGATTCTCGTGAGCGAAGCGAACGAGGGCTCGAAAGACGAGCGAAGCGAGTCTTTCGGCGCCGGAGCACGCCGAGGGCTTTCGAGGTGGTATCGTCCGTTGCTGTTACTGCAGTAATCCGAATCGTCACACCCACTCCGAAACAGAGCAGCAGACGTCGGAAAAATGCACCAGAGAGAAGCGGCGTCGAGACTGTCCACGTCGGGCGCGCCGTCGGTCCGGGGCTAGCTGCCCCAGAAGTTGTCACGACTGCCCAGTCGCTCGCGGTCGGGGCCGCGGCTGCTCTCCTCCGCTTCGTCGTCCTCGGCGTCGGCGGCGTCCGCCTCGGCGTCCGCGTCGTCGTCCTCGCCTTCGTCGTCGAGTTCGAGGCGTTCGATCTCCTCGGCGCGGGCGTGGTTCGAGCGGACCTTGGTCACCTTCACCTTGGACTTTGCCGGCGGGAGCACGCCGTCGACCATGATGATGAACCCGTCGTCGGTGCGGCCGACGCCGGCGCCGCTCTCGTGGATGTCCTCGACCTCGACGGCGACCTCCTCGCCGGGCTGGACGGGCTGGGTCTTCAGCTCCGAGATGGGCTGGTTGTAGTGGTTACACCACTCGGCGCCGCCGCGGTCGCCGTAGTGGGTACACCCCATGCCTTTCATTCGCTCGGAGAAACTGGGGCAGTCGTCCGCGAGTGGACAGTCAGACATGGAGCGAAGTAGTTGGCGCGTCTCCAAAACAGTTGCGTCACGCGACAGGCGCCGCCGTCTCCGGGGACAGCGCCCGGACCGAAACCGCCAGGGGACGGGCCCTACGCGAACGCGCCGTCGGTCGTCACCACCACGGTGGGCCGGTCGGCGCTGTCGGGACACGTCGCCCGCCGCTCGACGGCGAACGAGACCGGTTCCGTCGCGTTGACCGACACCGGAACGTCGGCGACGACGGGGACCGAGATCGAGTCGCCACCGCCGATGGCGCCCGGCCAGTCGGTGCTGTAGTCGTAGCTCACGTAGCTGTACCGGTCGTCGGGGGCGTCGGTCCCGACGACGCAGCCGGAGAGCTCTGGGAGGGCGACCAACCGCCGAAAGACGAACTCGTTGGTCGCCGTCACCGTCCCGATACGGACCTCGGCGGAGGTGTAGCCCCGTTCGTCGGGGTAGTCCCGGTCCGCCGGTGGGCCGACGGACGCGGACTCGTTCGTCTGGAGGTCGTAGGTCACCCCGCCGCCGGCCGCGTCCACGGCGACCAGTGCCACGCTGACGAGGACGACGGCGAGGACGACCGCCCCGGCAGTCCGCCAGGGAAGGACCGGCGCACGGCGATCGTACAGCCGTCCGAGCGCGATGAAGAGCGCCGAAGAGACGACGAGTCCGAGAAATATCCCCGCCTCACCGACGTCGTAGCGGAGCACGACGTATCCGAGACCGACGAGATACGCTCCCGAAGACAGCGCGAGCGCCACGCCGTGGAGCGGCGTCCGTTCCAGGGCCGTCGCCACGGCGAGGAACGCGACGAACGTCAGGAAGAGCAGAACAGCCTTGACCGTAATCGAGAGCCCGAAGACCAGGTCCTGCACGAAGTACAGGAACGCGGCGACCGCGAGTACCACGCCGATGGTGTACAGGAACCGTTCGCTGTCGACGTCGAGTTTCATGGAGAGTCCTACGGAGCCAGTGTCAGGTTGCCGTTATGAGTTTTTTTTCGTCCCACCGCTCGGGACAGAAGGCGAGGCAGCCCGCCCTCTCCAGTCCTCCGGGCGGTCCAGGAATCGCCTCACCCGCCCATCGCCTCCGGGACGACGACCACGATGCCCGGTTCGTCGCGCTCGCCGGGACACGATTCGGCCCGTTCGACCGGGAGCGTCCCGTTCACTACGGTCGCTTCCTCGCTGGAGAGACCGATCGTCACGTTCGTCGTCAGCGTCCCGTGCCCGCCGACGCTCCGGGAAAACGGAGACGACCCGTCGTCGTAGAACACCCCCCGGTCGGCCATCCGTGCGGGCGAGTACACGCAGACGCGCAGGTCGGGGAACGCGACCGGTTCGCGGAAGGCGAAGGTGTTCGTCGCCGTCGCCGTCCCCAGCACCACCTGCTGTGCCAGCGGATCGGTCCCGTCTTCGACGGCGACGGTAACGGTGACTTCCTCGCGCAGTTCGACGTCGTAGTCGACCTCGCCGTACTGCAGGTCGGCGCCGACGAACGACACCGACACGAGCAGGACCCCGAGGAGTGCGTACCTGGCTTCCGCCGCCGACAGCGCGAGCCAGCCCTCGTGCAGGAGGTACGCGAGTCCGATCGCGACCCACATCGAACCGAACAGCAAGATTGCAGCGGTCCCCCTCCCGACGTCATACGCGAGAGAGCCGTACACGACCGAGAAGAAGAAGAACGTCACCGCTAGCAGCCCGAAGCCTTCCTGCCAGGGATGGAAGCCGGCGCCCACGAGGAAGGCGACGAAAGTCAGACCGAGCAGGACCGCCCGGCCGGTGAGCGACAGGTCGAAGAACACGTTCCGGAGGAACCACGCGACGACGGCCAGTCCCGCCAGTCCGACGACGGCGTAGAGGAGCGACCGTCTATCGGGCGAGGACAGCATTTACGACCGCCTCCGCTGACGCAGGTCTCGCCAGGACATGCCTGCTCCAAGACGGAAACGGAGCATAAATTTTCGGCTAGATGACTGGCGAAGGTATCGGCGTGGACCCGGATCCACGCCGGTGTACGCGAACGCGAGAATCCCGATTGCCTCAGCAGGTCGGCGGGTACGTGCCGTACGGACTCGTATCGAGCCCCCAGTCACAGTCGCCGGAGCCACCGGAGTCGTCCGCGCAGTCTGCAGGTGGGTACGTACCCGACGGACTCGTGTCGAGTCCGTAGTCACAGCCCCCGTCCGCGGCTGCTGCGGATCCAGTCATGAAACTACCCGCTACCAGTACGACCAAACCAAGGGCGAGAATCGCCCTGCGTGTCCTGTGTGACATGCACGCGGCATTTTATTGATGGTTGAGTATAAAATTAATCCAATAGGAATTGTTGACATGTATTGCGGGTCGCAACTATCCGCTTCAGGACGGTGCGCCCGGTGACGGCCGCTGTCACTAGCGAGCGGAGTTCGCTCTCTCGCGAGCGCATCACCGTCCCGGTCGCCGTCCCAGAGGGACGAAAGGGACGGGAAATCACACCTGAATTCCGGTAAGACCGCCTTAGACGGCCGAACTATCGAAGGCACCTTATCGTCGATTGTCATTTGTTCACACGGGTGCCGAAGTCGACTCATCCCCACACACCGCCGTAGCGTCCCGACCACCGCTCGCTCGTGGCGGAGTTCGTCGAGTGGCCACGGCCCCAGTACATCCATGAGCAACCAGAATCCACAGACAGAGCACGGAGAACAGCCTCAGCACGGAGAACAGTCTCAGCACGGAGAGCAGTCCCGACCGGACCAGCAATCGGGCGAACAGAGACGACAACGAGTCTCCCCGGAGCAGCTAGCACCACAGCAAGCGCCGGCGCAGCCTCCCCTGCACCGCCCGACCCAGCCCCAGCGAGGAGGGCAGTCACTCCAGCCACCACCGGTCCGTCCCCAGTTTCGGCCGGCGGGAGGACAGGGGCAGCAACGCCTGCAACCACTGGAATCGAGCGCGATCGACGCCAAGTACGCGGAACTTGGAGGTCCCGACGGTTTCCTGGGCCAGCCGGTGACCGACGAGCGAGTCACTCCCGACGGCGTCGGCCGCTACCGACATTACGAGAACGGGTCCATCCACTGGCACCCGGACGCGGGCGCCCACGAGACGCACGGCTGGATCCGCGAGAAGTGGGCCGAACTCGGCTGGGAGCGGAGTTTCCTCGGATATCCCGTCATCGACGAGAAGAACACGCCCGACGGAACCGGCGACTTCCAGCACTTCCAGGGCGGGTCCATCTACTCCCACTCCGGCGGCGCCTTCGAGGTCCACGGGGCGATTCGCGCCAAGTGGGCGAGCTTCGGGTGGGAACGGAGCTTCCTCGGCTATCCAGTCACGGACGAGCGAACGACCCCGGACGGGGAGGGGCGATTCAATCACTTCCAGAACGGGTCGATCTACTGGCACCCGGACACCGGTGCCCACGAGCTCCACGGCTGGATCCGACAGAAGTGGGCCAGCCTCGGCTGGGAACGAAGCGTTCTCGGCTACCCCCTGACGGACGAGAAGAACACCCCCGACGGCGAGGGCGACTTTCAGCAGTTCCAGTGGGGCCACATCCACTCCCATGGGAACACTGGTGCTCACGAGACCCACGGCGCGATCAGGGAATTCTGGGCTCAGCAGGGCTGGGAACAGGGGCCACTGGGGTATCCGATGAGCGACGAACTGAGCACGTCCGGCGGCGGACGGTACTCGATATTCGAGGGCGGCGTCGTCTACTGGCATCCCGAGAAAGGCGCGGAGATGGCGAACTACCTGCCCGTTCGCGGTTCCGGCATCGTCCAGCAGGTCGACGACGAGGTGGCGAAGCTCATCGAGGGAACGGCGCTGTTCTACGCGGGCGCCACCGAGATAACCGCGGTCCACCACTGGTACGAGTACGGGGGCACCCGCTACTACCGGGTGCTGGAGCTCGACTTCGACCTGGAAGCGGAGGTCAGGGGCTTCAATCCCAGCGTCGACCTCGACCTGTTCCTCGCGTTCGAGGCGCGGGACGGAAACGTGGTCGTCAGCATCGTCCGGGAGCGCCACCACGTGGATTCGGCCTGGTGGCAGGAGCTGCTCACCCTCGGCTTCCAGGAGATCGTCGACCACACCGTCAGCGACCGCTTCGAGGAGAAGATCCAGCGCCAGATCGGACAGCAGATCTCGATGCCGGCGACGGAGCATCTGCTGGCCGCCCAGCTACAGGACGACGGTGAGTTGCGACTCTACCTGGGTGCCTGAGGCCGTCCCAGTCCGACCTTTTTCTTCGTCGGGGTTCCTCGCTCACTCCGTTCGCTGCGGGACCCTCTCCTCGAAAAACGTCGGTGAAAAAGGCCGAACGCTCGCTTCGCTCGCGTTCGGTACGACTACTAGTCGTCGGCCGGCGAGCGACCGCCGCTCGCGCTCGCGCCGCCGGACAGCGGCGTCCGCTCGACCACTGTGCCGTCGTAGGTCGGGTACTGCTCCACGATCTCGCCCTTGGGGACGTCGCCGTCCTCGACCATCTCTTCGAGGAGCCACCAGGCCAGTTCGACGTGGTCGGACTTGACGGCGTAGAACTCCTCGGGGACACCAAGCTCGACGAGGCGGTCCTCACCGACCCAGGCCTTGCCGTAGACGAGCGTGCCGTCGTCGGTGACGTCGTCGAACTCCCGGCGGATGTTACGGGCCATGCGCTTCAGGCGGGAGCGGTGCTGGGCGGCGTCCTTGAAGACGCTCGTGCAGAAGTAGACTTTCTCGTGGTCGCCCATCGTCTCCAGGATGTCGTGGCTCCCCTCGACGGCGCTCATGTGGTCCTCCTTCAGTTCGAACCCCTCTTCCTGCATCCGGCGGTAGTTGCCGTCGGACATCTCGAACTCGTTGATGTTACAGAACTCCGCGGCGCCCTCGTCGAGGAACTCCAGGAACTCCTCCTCGGCGCGGATGCCGGGAATCTCGAAGGCGGGCGTGAGGCCCTCTTCGCGAGCGATGTAGAGGATCTCCTCCCACTCGGTGCCGTGCATGTCGCCCCACAGTTCCAGGGGCGGGTGGAAGCGAATCTCGTCGAGGCCCGCTTCACTGAGACGGCGCATGTTCTCGCGCCCGCCCGTGATGCCGGTGTAGAGGTGCGTGTGGTGGTCCTCGCCGAACTCGTCCTTCAGGAGAGAGAGGTAGTGACAGGTCCGGTCCAGCGCCTCCTGGGGTTCGCCGCCGGTGATGGAGGTGCCCAGCGCCGACATGCGCTTTGCCTCCTCGATCACGTCCTCGTCGGACTCGACGGGCCGTTCGTTCGCGTACACCTGGTCGACGTTCTTGCGGTTCTCGCCGAGGGGGCAGTAGAAACAGTCCCGCTGGTCACAGTAGCCGTAGACGAACATGACCATCTTGCCGCCTTTCGCGCACTGCTCGCAACCCTCGGAGATCATTCGGTACCTCCTATTTTCACCCGAGCGGGAAAAAGCGTGCGAAACGGCGGCTGTATCCTGTGACGGGGTCCCACGCGCCGCTCGTGGCGACCGGTCGCCGTCCTATCTATGGGTACAAGCGCCGTTTGAGCGAACGTCGTCTATTACTGACACTGCGTGGAACCGGAGAGTATGGTGGAAAGCGATCCCCGCAGACGATACCTCCAGGCGCTGGCTGCCGGTGCCGGAACGGCGCTGGCCGGCTGTTCCTCGCTCGCGGCGCCCGGAACAGGGCCCGAAACTGAGGAGCCAGAGAAGATCGACGACTGGCAGTACGACCCGGACGAACACCAGGACGACGGCGGTGGCGGCCTGTTCTCTCTCGGGAACGGCGGTGGCGGCGCGTCGTTCCAGTCGGCGAGTGCCGACGGGGGCAACGGCGGCAGCGTCGGCCTCTCGGCCGGCGGCGCCAAGCGCATCGCGGCCTTCCGGCGAAATATCGAGGAGGGGTACCTCCCCCAGCCCGAGAGCCTGGCCTACGAGGGGCTGTTCTACAACTACTACTTCGACACCGGTGGCGACGGCTCCTGTGACTCGCTGTTCTGTCCCAGCTACTCGCCGGCGGTCACCGCCGACCCCCTCTCCGGCGAGACGGAGCGGTACCTGACGGTGGGGCTGAACTCCGGGCTCGACGCCAGCCAGTTCGACCGCAAGAAGCTGAACCTCGTGGTGGTTCTGGACATCTCCGGATCGATGTCGTCGCCGTTCTCAGAGTACTACTACGACCAGTACGGCAACGAACAGACCCCCGAGGGCGACACCGACCGGCCGAAGATCGAGGTGGCTCGCGACGCGCTGGTCGCCCTGACCGAGCAACTCCGGGCGGGGGACCGCCTCGGCGTCGTCCTCTACGACGACGAGTCGGCCGTCGCCAAGCCGCTCCGGCCCGTCGAAGCCACCGACATGGACGCCATCCGCGACCACATCCGGGAGGACATCCGGGCCGGTGGCGGGACCAACCTCGACGCCGGCCTCGCCGACGCGACGGAACTCCTCTCCGAGTACGAGGACGCCGACCAGTCCACCTACGAGAACCGGATGGTCGTGATCACCGACGCCATGCCGAACCTGGGGGACACGGACGACGAGAGCCTGCGGGACAAACTGGCGGACAACGCCGAGCGCAACCTCCACGCCACCTTCGTCGGCGTCGGCGTCGACTTCAACGCCGACCTCGTGGACGAACTCACCGCCATCCGCGGGGCGAACTACTACGCCGTCCACTCCGCCGACGAGTTCGAGCGGACACTCGGCGAGGAGTTCGAGTACATGGTGACGCCGCTGGCGTTCGACGTCTCGCTCCAGGTGGAGGCGGAGGGGTACGACATAAAGCAGGTGTACGGCTCTACTGCTGCCGAGGACGCCACCGACGAGTTGCTGGGGGTGAACACCCTGTTCGCGTCGCCGACGAAGGACGGGAAGACCCGCGGCGGGGTCGTCCTACTGCAGGTCGATCGTCAGTCCGACGACGCGACGATGCGGCTCTCGGCCAGCTGGGAGGACCGCCAGGGCGACCGGAGCGAGACGGAGACGACCATCTCGTTCCCAGACGCCGAGCCCGAACAGTTCGCCAACACGGGCGTCCGCAAGGCCGTCCTCCTCTCGCGGTACGCCGACCTCCTGAAGAACTGGATGGTCGCCGAGCGCGCGGGCGACGACGCGGTCACTCCCGACGCGGACGAGAGAGATGGGGACGAGGGAGACGGGGAGGCGGACGGAGAGACGACTGGCATCGGAGTTCCACCCGAAGAGAAGGGGTTGGGCGAGTGGGAACAGCAGTCGGTGCCGCTGACCGTCTCCGAGCGCTACGCCGAGCGCATCGGCGCGTTCGCCGACTACTTCGAGACGGAGGCCGCGGCCATCGGCGACGACTCGCTCGACCGCGAACTGGCGACGATGGAATCGATCCTGGAACAGGGGTGAGTACGTCACGCCGCCTGGGTGCCAGCGGTAGCGACGCCCCCTAGGGCGCCAGCCTCAGGGACTCCTCGTCGAGCGCGACCTCGTAGTAGCCGCTGGAGTTCCACTCGAGTTCGGTGCCGTTCTGGGAGAGCGTCCCGCCGTCGACGGTGACCCGCACGTGCTGGTGGGATGGGTAGTCCTCGGGGACCGTCCAGGTCCAGGTCGTCTCGTCGCCGGACTCCTCGGTCTCCGCCGATTCGAGGATCTGCTGGCCGCGCCAGTACGCGCCGACGTTGGCGACGGTGTCGACCCAGACGTCGTCGTAGTCAGTCGCGTGCTCGACGCTCCCGGTGATCTCGCCGATATCGACCGGTGCGTACCACTCCTGGTCGGTCGGCCGGATCGAGTGGAACAGGAAGATCAGCCACTCGCCGTTCGAGCGGGCCGAATCGATCTTCCCGTCGAACGTGTCGGCGGTGTCGCCCTCCGTGGCCATGTAACACGAGAGGTTGTACGGGTCCGTCCCGTCGCCCGGCGCTATCGAGCCGCCGCCGACGCCGCGGTTGAGGAACAGGTCCGACTCCCGGGCCGGTTCTGTCCACCCGCCCTCGCCGAAGGGGGCGGCGAAGGTCCAGACGTCCCCCTGGCCCAGCGTCTCTGTGATGTACTCGGTACAGCCCTCGATCTCGGCCGCCAGGCTGTCCTCGGATTCGCCGAAACTACTGCCAGAGAGGTCGTCGTGGGGGTGGCTCACGGTGTGGTTGCCGATCTCGTGGCCGTCCTCGATGGCCTGTTTCCAGGTCTCCTGTGCACCCTCGGGCTCGGCGTTCATCGAGACGTAGAACGTCACGTCGGCGCCGGTGGCTTCGAGTTCGTCGTAGTGGGCGACGTGGGAGGGCTGGCCGTCGTCGAAGGTGTAGGTGACGGCGCTCTCGAAGCCCGCCCAGTCGAGCACCTGGAGGGTGCCCGCGTCGCCGGACGGGCGCTCGACGTCCTCGCCCGAAGGCGCCGGTATCTCGGCGAACGGCCCGTTCTCGGCGGGGGGCTCCGTCGCCGTCTCGGTCGGCGTGTCGGTTTCCGTCGGCGTGTCGGTGGACGTCTCGGTCGGCGTGTCGGTATCCGTCGGCGTGTCCGTCGCCGTTCCGGAGGGAGTGTCACCCGCCGTTCCCCCGCCGTCGCAGCCGGCGAGGCCGGCGATGCCGGTGGCGCCAGCGAGAGTCAGGAACTTCCGTCGATCGATCGTGGGACGCGAGTCCGAATCAGGGTCGGTCATGTGCGTACGTGATCGTCAGGTGGTCAGGGAGTGACCCCAAAAAGACCGCGATCGACGCAACAGGGCGGACCGGGTGCGTGCACCCCTACGCAGTCCCGAAAGAAGTTAAACACCGCTAGCATACCCTCATCCAATGCTGCTGGTGCTCTGTGTCGACCTCGACGACGACCTCGGCCGGAAGACGGGCGTCGAGACGCCGGTCATCGGCCGTGACGCCGTCGAGTCGGCCGCCGTCGCACTGGCGGAGACCGACCCGGAGGACTCCGACGTGAACGTCCTCTTCGAGGGCATCCACATCTACGACGAGGTCGACGACGAGGCCGTGGAGGTCGCGGCCGTCACCGGCGTCGACGGCAACGACGTCGCGGCAAACCGCGCGGTCGGCGAGGAGGTCGACCAGGTGCTCGCGTCGCTGTCATCCAGCGAGGACGTCCGCGCGCTGCTCGTGACCGACGGCGCCCAGGACGAGTCGGTCGTCCCCGTCATCCGCTCGCGCATCCACATCGACGGCGTCCGCCGCGTCGTCGTCCGCCAGTCCCAGGATCTGGAGTCGATGTACTACACCATCAAGCAGGTACTCGACGACCCCGAGACCCGCGGGACGATTCTGGTTCCCCTGGGCATCCTCCTGCTGATCTATCCCCTCTCCATCGTCGCCGACAGCCTCGAACTCCCCGGCTCGGCGCTGGGCATCATCTCCGGCCTGCTGGGCCTCTACATCCTCGCCCGCGGCCTGGGTGCCGAGCAGACCCTCGACGCCGCCGTCGAGCGCGTCCGCTCGGGCCTGTTCGGCGGCCGCGTCACGCTCATCACCTACGTCGTCGCCGCGGCGCTGCTGGTCATCGGCGGCGTCAGCGGCGTCCAGACCCTCGATCAGGCCGACAGGTCCTCCGTCCTGGACGTGCTGGCCGCACTCGTCTACGGCTCCATCCAGTGGTTCGCCGCCGCCGGCGTCACGAGCAGCCTCGGCCACGTCACCGACGAGTACCTCGACGGCCGCTTCGAGTGGCGCTTCCTCAACGCCCCCTTCTACGTCCTGGCCATCGCCGTCGTCCTGCACGGCGTCAGCGCCTACTTCCTGTTCGACTCCGTGGGCATCTCGTATTTGGCGATTACGCTCACCGGCGGGACGTTACTTGGACTGGGGAGCACGCTTGCGTTCGCCGTGGCAGAGACGCGATTTGATCGTGCAGAGCCTGCGTAGAGGAGTTTTTCGGGATTGCTCGCTGCAGACGACGATACCCAAACAAGGGAAAGCCCTCGGCTCGCTAGGAGTGCTTTGAGACACCGCCAACAATGGAAAGCCCTCGACGTGCTCGGGTCGCGGGGACCACTCTGCGCTCCTCGCTTCGCTCCGGTGCTTGAGGGCCCCGGCTTCCCCGACCACGCCTCGCCCTTTCATCCGCCAGGAATACGCATTGCTCGCACCACGGAGGCGCTCGCGATTGAGTCCGCCACTCCTCCCCGAATTCGCGGCGTCCGCCGCGAATCACGCTTCCTCCCGCAACCGCGCGGCGGTCGGCCGGGAGCGCGTTTTATCGCGCGACCCACCGAAAGACTCGGCACACCTCGTCTTTCGAGCCCACACTCGCTTCGCTCGCGTGGAAGGGGAAGGGCAGGGCTGCGGTGCTGTCCTGGGGTCCTGCCGAGCGTAGCGAGGCAGGGCTCGTCAGAGCTTGCTCTGACGGTGGACTGAAAGGGCGAGGTGCGGTCGCCGACGTCCGACGACGTAAGCACCGCAACGAAGTGAGGAGCGCAGCGAGTCGCACGAGGCGAGCGCGCCAAGGGCTTTCCCCTGTTGGCGGTCACGGTTCGGTTTCAGTTTCCAGAGTCGCCACAGTCAAATCGGGTCGACCAGTAGCCTCGCGCATGCACGTCTCCAGAGCCGTCGCGACGATCCGCGACGACCCCGTCCCAGGCGAGGAGATCGACCTCGTGTTCGAGACCGACCCCGACGCCGACCTGGAGTCGGTCGTCACCCACCTCGAAGCCGCCGGCGCCACCATCGACCGCCGCCTCCAGTTCGACGACCTGCTGGCGACGGTCCGCCACGAGGACGTCGAGGCCGTCTGTCACGTCAGGGGCGTCGACGCGGTCCAGACCGCCGACGCCATCGGAATACACCCCGACGAGGCCGAGGAGGACTTCGAACCGGCGGACGAAGAGCGATAACGCTCCGCCCCGGCCCGCTCCACCAGCTCTTACGTACCGGCCGGCCGTCGGCGTTGAGCATGGACCGACAGACCGACACCAGCGAAGCGCCCGACGCCGGCGACGTCCGCGTCCACGAGGGCATCACCTACGCTGAGCGCGACGTCGGCGACCTGCAACTCGACCTGTTCGTTCCCGAGCGCGAGGACCCGCCGCTGGTCGTCTACTTCCACGGCGGCGCCTGGGTGATGGCGACGCGCGACAACGTCCCCGACCCGGCGCGCTACGCGGCGGAACTGGGCTACGCCATCGCGAGCGTGGACTACCGGCTCTCCGCGGTGCCCGAGGGTGTGGACGCGGAGTACACTGCCGAGCCGGACAACCCGGTGCCCCGTGGCGTCTTCCCGGACCACTTCGTCGACGCGAAGGCCTCGATCCGGTGGCTCCGCGCCCACGCCGACGAGTTCGGCTACGACGCCGAGCGGGTCGCCGCGTGGGGCGCCTCGGCCGGCGGCCACCTCGCCGCGCTCGCCGGCGTCGTCGACGACGTGACGGACCTGGCTGGCGAGGCGTACCCGGAATCGGCGTTGGCCAAGGATGTCGCGCCCGACGCCTCCGGCGCGGTACAGGCCGTCGTCGACTGGTACGGCGTCAACGACCTCTCGCTGACGGTGGGCGACCCCGGCACGCCCGAGGCGCTCCTGATCGGCGGGCCGAAGGCCGACAACGAGGCGAAGTACGAAGCGGCGAGCCCGGTGACCCACGTCTCCCCCGACGCCCCGCCCTTCCTCATGATGCACGGCCGCGCCGACGAGGTGGTCTCGGTCGACCACAGCCGCGTCCTGGCCGACGCGCTGGCCGACGCCGGCGTCGATGCAGCGCTGTACGAGCTCCACGGCCTGAACCACGTCTTCGCCCACGGCGGCCCCGACGACATCGAGTCCGAACGCGTCGCGATGGAGCTCCTGACGACCGAGCCCACGCCCGCCCAGTCCGTCTCCGAGACCGTCCACGCCGGGGAGGGCGATACTCCGCGGTCGCTGATCGAGGGGACGCCGCGAGCGGGGCCGGAGCCGATCAAGCGGTTCCTCGACGCCACTATCGGGTCATAGGACTGCGAACCGGGCCACCGACGGATCCACACTGCTTTTTGCGCGGGCCCGGGTAGCAACCGGCGAGGGCACGTAGCTCAGTCTGGATAGAGCGTCGGACTTCTAATCCGACGGCCGTGGGTTCGAATCCCATCGTGCCCGTGAAGCCGCTGAGCGACAGCGAAGCGTGCTGAACGACGCAGGTGGGATTCGAACTACGGCAGACCGAACGAAGTGAGGTCTGGCATCGAGTGAGAATCCCATCGTGCCCGCTCACTCGCTGCGCTCGTTCGCGTGCACGATGACCTTCGCGAAACCTTCGGTTTCGCTCAGTCCCATCGTGCCCGTCGACGTTTTTCGAGGAGTGGTTCCCGCAGCGAGCCGAAGGCTCGCGAGGAAACCCGACGACGAAAAACGTCGGTGAAAAAGGCCGGACGCTCACTACGTTCGCGTCCGGTGAAACGGCTCGCTTCGCTCGCCGTATGCTTGCCGAGCTGGGATTCGAACTACGGCGGACCGAGCGGAGCGAGGTCTGGCATCGAGTGAGAATTCCGGAGGACGCGGAGCGTCCTCCGACCTTCGAGAAGCCTAACGGCTCCTCTCAGTCTCATCGTGCCCGCACTGCTACGAGGGGGTGATGTGCCCGGTTCGGATAGCCGACCTATCGAATCAGTCTCGTACGTCGACCGATGGCCGGCGCAGAATCGTGCTCTCCGGTAGTTCAGTCGTCTCAGAACCGAGAAGTCGAGGGAGTAACTGCCGGTAGAGACCGTTACTCCGTCAGCGCGGAACGCTGGAAGCGGTAGAGGTAACCATCCCCGCTTCCGACCGACACGCCGTCGTCGTCGACTGCTGGGGCGGTCCGGATCGGGCCCGGCGTTTCGAAGCGCCCGATCTCGGTCCCGTCGGTAGCATCGATCGCGTACACCCGACCGTCGGCTGCAGCGAACACCGTGTCGTCGTCGACGGTCGGATCGACGACCGGGGACTGAACGGGCTCGTCGTGGAACTGGTCGAGTTCGAACTGCCAGCGCAAGGTACCATCGCTCGCGGCGAGTGCGAAGAGGTGCTCGCGGCTGTGGTAGGTGTCGACGGGTTCGACGCCTATCGCGTACACAGTGTCGCTGGTGGCGGTGAGCGCAGGTATCTCAGACACGTTTTCGAACCCGACAGACCAGTGTTCGGTGCCATCGGCCGCGTCGAGAGCGTAGACGAGCGGGCTGGCCATGTCCGCGGTCTGGGAGTCGCCGTAGTACACCGATCCCGAACCGGTGCTCGAGCCGTCACTGACGGCGAGGGAGCGCAGTCCAGGGTTGCCAGTCGTCCACCGCTTGGAACCATCGCGCCGATCGAGCGCCCACAGTCTCATACCCACGGATACGTAGATCGAAGACTCAGTGACTACTGGTGGCTCTTCGAGCGCATCGGATCCTTCGCACGCCGGAGCGTCGACCTTCCAGCGGGTCTCGCCGCTGTTCGCTTCGACTGCCAGTATCGAACTGTCGGGCCCCTGTCGCACCGCGTACAGCGTGTCGTCGTCACCGGCAGGACTGACGGCGGAGAACGGCCCGTCGGTGAACGACCACTGTTCGGTACCACTCGTGGCGTCAAGTGCGACGAGGGCGTCGTCGCCCGCGACGAAAACCCCACCGTCGCTACCCGCCACGCTATCTGCCGATCCGACATCCGGGTCGTGGGACCACTGCTCTTCGCCGCTTTCGGCATCGATAGCGTGGACGGATCCACGCTCAGTCGGGGCGACGACTGACCCCGCTGCGGATAGCACGGGCGTTTGCGGAGTCTCGGAGACGTCCGCCTCGTAGCGCCATGCGAGCGCCGAATTATCGGGGGAGTACGAGTGGAGATATCCGTCGATGTCGATATGATAGATGGCCTCCGAGGTGACGACCGGGATGCTTTCACCAAGGCTCTGGCCCGTCGGAATAGCCCACAGTTCCGACCCGTCGTCGACGTCGACCGCGAGGAGACGGCCCCCGACAAGGACGTACACGATACGTCCAGCCCCCGCGGCTGCCGTTGGCGCAGCCCCATCGAACTCCATCCGCCACTCGACGCTTCCGTCTTCGGGGTCGATGGCGGTCATCACCCCGACGATGTTGCCAGTTTGGGAGCGGGACGAGACGGTTATGGTGTCCTCGACGACGGCTGGCGAGCACGTGACGAGTTGAACGTCGTTCCCCTCGATGCCCGTCTCCCAGCGGATGCTCCCGTCGGATTTGTCGCGTGCAACTATCTCTGCCGGCCCCGTGACCAGTATCGAATCCTCCAGCACGGTCGGCCAGCCCTCGGTCTGGTGGGACTGCTGCCAGCGGACGCTGCCGTCGGCGGTCGAGAGAGCATACACATCCCGGTTCGACCCGAGGTACACGGTATCGCCGTCGACTGCTACGCGTGTGAACCCGGAGAACTTGATATCTAGCGTAACGCCGTCGTCGAACTGCCAGCGTTCGTGACCTGTCGACGGATCGACGGCGAAGAGGGTCTCCGTCGTGGCGAAGTACAGGGTCCCGTCAGCGACGACCGGCGCTCCCGCGACCAGATCGTCGGTGGAAAGAGACCAGCGGACGGCCCCATCAGACCGTGAAAGCGCGTGTATCGCCCTGTACCCGCGGACGAAGACGGTGTCACCACAGACGGTCGGTACCGCCAGTGTGGCCGGAGGAGTTTCGAAGCGAGTTCGCCAGGTTTCCGTTCCGTCGTCGATGGAGATCGCGGCTGCGATCCCCGCGTCGTCCTCGGAATCGACGGTCCCGGCGACGTAGGCGACCCCGTCGACGACTGCCGGAGCACCCTCGATGCCGCGGATCCGGCGGCTCCAGTTCTTCACCGGTGGCGACGTGATCGAAACACCGTCGGGGTTTGCGGCGGTGTTTCGCGTATCGTTATAGAGCGTCGGCCACCCGGTCCCGTCGTGCCCGGTGTCGCTCGCGACGGCATCACCTGTCGTGAGCCATGCGCCCCCGACGGTGGCTATTCCAGCGGCCTTGAGAAATGATCGGCGAGAGTTGTCGACCATAGGTAACGGCCGTTCTCGACGGTGGCCAATCTATAATTACTAGCTATTATTAGAGTAATTTTATGTTAACGCCGTCAACCACGCTGTTGTCGAAGTGATACCCGCAGCAGAGAATCACGACCCAGTCGGCAACTTCCCGGCCCTCGCTAACACCGCCATCCCGATAGCAATCACCGCCACCAGCCCCGCGTAGCCGTAGAACACGCCCGAATACGACAACCCAGCCTGGGCCAACAATCCAACAGCCACGCTCCCCGGCGCCTGGATGAGCATCATCGTCGCGCTGAAGCCCGAGTACGCGCTCGCGCGGTTCTCGTCGGGGAGGTTGTCCAGCAGGTAGGCGTCGCCGACGGGGAAGAGGCCGTGGACGACCAGGCCCATCACGACGGAGACGGCGGCGATGGCGACGACGCCCTCGACCATCGTGAACGCGACCAGCGTGACGACGAAGCCGCCGAGCACTGAGAGGAGTATCGAGAGGTAGGAGAAGCGGTCGGCGAGGCGGCCGGCGACGATGAACGACGGGACGCCGGCGGCGAAGGTGAGCGTCAGCAGGCTGTTGGCCGTCCCCGGCGGGATGTCCTTCGCGGCGCCGAGGTAGGTGACGTAGAAGTTGAACACGCCCTGCCAGACGAAGCCCGTGAAGCCGACGAAGACGACGCCGGCGGCGACCAGCGGCCACTGGGCCCGGATGCCGGCGATGAGGTCGCGGTCGTCCCGGCCGGCGTCGGGCAACTCGGCCCGGCGGACGGCGAGGGCGAACGCCGCCGTTCCAGCGAGCGCCAGCACAGCGAGCGCGCCGAAGGCGATGCGCCACGACCCCATGCCGATGGCCACGGCGACGAGGAACGGCGCGCTGACGGCGGCGATCTGGGAGGACATCCCGCGCAACCCCACCGCGATCCCGACGTTCTCGGGGTAGAGTTCGCTCACCAGGGGATTGGCCGCGATGAAGAACACTCCCGTCGCGAGGCCGACGAACAGCGCGCCGAGGACCGTCAGCCAGATGCCCGGCGCGAGCGCGGTGAACGCCGCCGCCGCGGAGAGCCCCAGCCCCATCCCCAGGAGTGTCCGGTGGCGGCTGACGAACGTGAGCAGGTAGCCCGTCGGCAAGCGCGGCAACGCACTCCCGACCCACACCGCCGTCGCCGCCAGGCCCGCCGCCGCCGGGCTGATGTCGTTGCTGATGAAGAAGTCCACCAGCGGCGCGAAGGCGATCCGGCCGAAGTTCACCAGGAAGGAGAACGTACAGATAGAGACGAAGACGCCCAGGCGGCCCGGGGGCTTCGCCGTCGCCGACTCACTCATGGGCGACGGGGAAGCGGTGCTGGCCGGCCAATGGTCTCATCGACAGATCCGTCCGCGGGGGGACGGACGCCGACGACGAACGTCAGATGCACGCCTACGGATCGCCGCCTCGCGGGCTTGAACCCCTCGCTTCCGGCCCATAGCACTCTAAAATTCGCTGTCACGTCGCGACGGGGAGTTTCGGGTCGAAGACTCCCGTGTTGAGCAATCTGCGTGGAACAGTTCGAGAGAAGGCGGGTTCGCTCCGTCCATCAACGTCCGCCCCGGTCCGTCGGTGTGTAAAGTGAGTGGGTGGTTCTTCTGGGTTGGTACTGAAAGAAACGAGACCACCAACACCTCGAAAGCCCTCGGCGAGCTCCGGTCCCGCGGACCTCCTGCGCTCCTCGCTGCGCTGCGGTGCTTGAAGGTCCGGGGTTCCCGGACCCCGCCTCGCCCTTTCAGTCCTCCAGGCACCGCAGCCCTGCCCTTCCCCTCGTCGCGCGATGAAACGCGCTCCC
>ENA-ORCR01000072-ORCR01000072.1-marine-metagenome-genome-assembly--contig:-NODE-72-length-125047-cov-9.213371_pt1 | contig 125047 bp, 122 predicted proteins | sample MGYA00237782_ERZ508514 | MGnify/ENA primary metagenome ERZ508514 (study PRJEB26185, sample SAMN06268960) | marine metagenome | isolation source: Eden Landing Ponds, San Francisco, CA, USA | place...
TATTATAATCGACAGCGACCGCATCAGGCACTCAACCACCACACGCCGGCTGAGGAGGTACTAAACTAGACGGTGCCCTAGATCACTTCGGTTAGTTATATTGGTGATTGTCTCCGGCTTCTCTACATCTCGCGTACCGACATATGGGGCTGTGTGAATCGCTAAAATAGCAGTTTTAGTCTACGCGGACTATTTGTTGGTATAGAAGAACTAGAGTACTAGAACTACCGATGACGCCTACTGCACTCCGTGATCGATTCTCTGGGGTTTGGTCGGGGAGTGAAGAGACAGGCAGACTCCGTTTCTGGATCGTCAAACCGCTACGTGTGTTGTCGTTCTGGAGTGCAATCTGTCTCCCGTTTTTGTATCTGCCACTGCTTGGACGAGGACTCAAGACAGATGCGCAGATCGGTGTCTTCATATTTCTCGTGGCATTGAATATCGTCGTCCTCATCACCGGACACACGTATCGAACTCAGTGATCTACAGCGGGTTTTGATGGGACGATCGCATCTCGAAGTGGAGCTTCCAAGCACCGCCTTGCTCACACACTGAGAAGACCATGTGGCGTACGGCCGGTCTGATTTCCACACACGGCTTCACACCCCGCAAGAGAAGGGATATTGGAGGTTTCGAGGGCGTGTGTGAACCTGCCCAGTTAGGGTGAGTACAAGAGAGACGGATTTGCAAACGAGCGAATGAGGCCGTCTATCGGCGTCAACGGGCGGATTCTCATTCTGGGTGATGCATCGGTATCGTTTGATGCGACGCTGAATCCGAATCGAGAGACGAAAACCGCAAGAGGGCGCCGGTGTGTGGGCGACCAACGGCTTGGGATGTCGCGATTCGCAAGTACGTGTGGTAGGTATCTCCAGAAGGGTGTTCGTCTGCGATAGCTACCGAAATTCCTGATATCGACCTTTCGCCATCTTCTGATGGGCTCAAGCCATGCTGGGGTCGTCAGCTCACGACTATTGTCCAAACAGGCCGTATACCTACTCTTGCGGTCGATAACGCCGATCGTGAAAATCGGTGCTGAGCCAGCCACAGTTCTATACTTCCCAATCGACCGATCCCACCAGTCGTGAGGCCTGTAGAGGACGATGGCCAGATCAGACTAGGTGATCAAACAAAGTAGTCCAAAATAGGGCTCACAATCGGCTACACAACCGACTCGAACTGAAGTCGACCCGCTTCAGGCGGTCCGGAGGTGATCGAGGTTCGGTTCGTACACTTCGCCCTTCTGTTTGAGCTTCTCGATCTCCCGTTCGGCTTTGGTCTGGTCCATCCCGATCTCGTCGACCCGGTCCATCACGACGTCGACCGGCGCGCCGTCCTCGTAATCCTCCTCGACGTCGGCGATGAGTTGCTTGATGTTCTTGATCCGATCGCGCTGGGTCTTGGACTGGCCCGTCTCGACGACGTCGGCGTCGAACTGCCCGGTCTCGGGGTCGACGCCGATGTCCTGCAGACACGACCGGACGATGTCGATGACGCGCTTGGCGTCCTCGGCCTCGACGGTGTCCGAGAGGCGCACGCGAGCGCTGGCCTCCGCGAGGCGGACGAGCGCTTCGAGTTTCCGGGCGGTCACGGGGACGGGCGCGTCCTCGTCGGTCCCCTTCGAGCGCAGGTCGACGTAGAACTGCTGGATCGCGTCCCGGGCCTCCTCGGTCATTGTCGGGAACACGTTGCTCTTGGCGTGGGCGACGTACTTGCGCAGCAGATCGGCGTCGATCGCCGGCTCGACCTGCTCGGTCTGGGCGTCGACCTGCTCGCGGGTGACGTCCGGCGTCGCCATCTCGTTGCGCTGGGTGTTGAGCTCGCCCGCGAAGTTCGTCTGGATGATGTGTTCCGCGAGGCGGGCGTCCTCCTCCTCGTCGGGCTGGTCGGTGACGGTGAAGATCAGGTCGAACCGCGAGATCAGCGCGGGTTCGAGGTCGATCTGCTCGCCGATCGGCTCGTACTGGTCGAACCGGCCGTACTTGGGGTTGGCGGCGCCGAGGAGGGAACATCGGGATTTGAGGGTGGCGTTGATACCAGCTTTACTCACGCTGATACTTTGTTGTTCAAGTCCCTCATGCATTGCCGAGCGATCCGATGCATCCATCTTATCCAATTCGTCGACAGCAGCTATCCCTTTATCGGCAAGCACCAGTGCACCGGCCTCTAACGTCCACTGCTGTCCGTCTCCGAAGTCATCGCGTACCGCAGCAGCAGTTAAACCGGCGGCCGAAGATCCCTTCCCAGACGTATAAACAGACCGGGGAGAAATCTCTCGAACATATTGTAATAGCTGTGATTTGCCAGTTCCAGGGTCCCCTATCAACAGCATGTGGAGGTCGCCGCGAATCCGCGAGCCGTCGGGGAGGTGCTTGGTGACGCCGGAGAACAGCTGGAGGATGATCGCGAGTTTCTCCTCGTCGTAGCCGTAGATCGAGGGCGCCATCGACGCGATCATCTTCTCGTAGATGTCGGGGTCCTGGGAGAGTTCGACGATCTCGGCCTTCTCCTCCTCGGTGATCTCCATGTCCTCAAACTCCTCGTCCTCGATCTCGACGGAGACGCCCTCCATGTACACGTCGAAGATCGGCGACTTCTCTTGGTCGCTGCCCTGCTGCTGGAGGTGGAGCACGCCGGTGACGGTGACGTGGTCGCCGGGCGTGACCTGGCCGGTGACGTCGTCCTCGATGGTGACGTCGACGCTCTGGGGCGTCTCGCCGCCGCGCAGCCCCTCGGGGCTCTCCTGGACGCGCAGGCGCTGGGCGTCGACGAACTCGGACTGGTCGAAGTTGATATTAAACGGGCCCTGTCGCTCGCAGCCTTGGCACTCGTGAGGTTCCTGAAAGTCGCCGGAGGACTGGGGGATGTAGGTTAGCGTGCCGCAGCGCTGGCACTCGAAGGCGGCCTCCTCGATCTTCGGGCGGACGTCGGTCGCCTTGCGGATGATCCCCTGAACCGCGAGCAGCTGTCCGACGTGTCGTGACCGGATTTCCCTGATCTCGGTCGTCTCGGGGAGGTCGTGAACGCGGACGTGCGCGCGCCCGAGGCTCACGTCGACCGGGAGGTCGTAGATCCGCAGCGCCTCCTCAGCGTACTCCTGGAGCTGCTCGGGTTGTGAGAGGTAGTCGTCGGCCAGATCCGGGTCGTACTTGTAGAGGTCCTGCCAGTCGACGTTGAGCGACCGCTGCTCGCCGGGGTAGTTCTGCGCGAGCTGGCCGATCTCATCCCGATAGTAGTTCCGATAAAACTGCTCGAAAGAGTCGACGAGTTCGGTGTTTTCCGCTCGCGCCATTGCTCTCCCGTAACGCGGCATCGCCTATGAACCTTGGCAAAGGGCAGTGAAACTGGAGGACCGACAGGTCCGGCGATCGACTGATACACCGATCGAGAGTGGCCTCGACGCCGGAACTCAATCGCCGGCGTCGCGGGGCGATCTGGCTTCGATGCCGGCGTCGCGCCGGGGTCGACGGGAGGGTGCGGCGGTCGCGTTCCCTGTCAGGAATCACCCGCGTAGGCCATCGTGCTCAGCAGCGCGTTCTCGGCCTGCCGGGAGTCGAGGCGGGTGTGCTGACAGACGATCGGCACGTCGGACTCGATCACGCTGGCGAATCCGGTGCCTCGCGGGATCTCCTCGGGATCGTCGAGGTCGTTAAACCGCACGTGTTCGGTGCGCTCGGCAGGCACTGTCAGCCGGTAGGGACCGACCGGATCGCGGTCGTCGAAGTAGATCGTGATCTCGATATCGGCGTCCTCCTGTCCGGCGTTCAGGATGCAGATGGTCTCGTGGCTGGTCATCTCGGGGGCCGGGCCGGTGCTCCCCGCGGGGATGTACCCCTCCGGGATCGCCCAGCGTTGCTTTCCGATCATCGTTCGGTTCGTGATCCCACGATCGGCGTGAAAAACAGCCACCCCTACGAGTCGGGAAGAGTCCGGCGCGGACCACGGTCCCAAGCGCAGTTTGTACAGGCGTTGAGAAAATCGTCGATCGACAATCTTCACGACGTACGACGCCGCGGCGGTGCCGAGCGCGGCGGTGCCGAGCGCGACGGTGCCGTCGTCGAACTCCTACGGCAGTCCGAGCGAGAGACCGACGGTAACAGTTACTGCTCGCCGCCGAACTCGCGGTCGCCCTGAATGCGGGTGGCCTGCGGGCCTTTCTGCTCCTGGTACTTCGAGCCTCGCTCCTCGCCGTAGGGTCGTTCCGCGGGCGACTTCAGTTGCGTGAACGTGAGCTGAGCGATGCGCATGTCCGGCGTCAGCGCGACGGGCGTCGTCCCGAGGTTCGACAGTTCCAGCGTGATCTGGCCCTTGTAGCCGGGGTCGACGACGCCGGCGGTGGCGTGGACGACGATCGCGATCCGGCCGAGCGACGAGCGGCCGTTCACGTGCGCGATCAGGTCGTTCGGCACTTCCAGTCGCTCTTTCGTCGTGCCGAGGACGAACTCCCCGGCGTGAAGGATGTACGACTCGTCCTGCGGGACGGTTTTTTTGGTGACGTACTCCTCCATGTCGCGCTCGTTGTTCGGGTCGATACACGAGATGTTCCCGTTGTCGAACTCCAGAAACTCGTCGCCGAGGCGGAAGTCGACCGACGCCGGCTGCACCTGTAGGTCGGGGTCGTCCAGCGGATCGATGACGATGTCCCCCTCCTCGAGACGTCGTAGAATATCCGCATCTGAAAGCATCATACCGTGTCCTTGCTGCAGGGGGCGCTTTAAACATTTGTTTGTGAGCCGCCGCGGCGGATCAGGAGGAACGGGAAGAGGTCGGACTCAACGCAATCGGATATCTACAGCCGACTATCCGAAGGGACGTTCGTGAAAACCGTCGAAGAAGCCTAGGCCGGGATTTGAACCCGGGCTCTCGTCCTTACCAAGGACTCATTTGTAACCGTGGCGAATCGGGGCCTTCAAGGCTACTATTGCTGGTTCTCGGCCGTTTCCGGTCCTTCTCATCCCGAAATGACTACACGCGCCTATAAATAAGCGATGATACATTCTCGGGAATCACAGGAGCACGTTCCAGAAGACAATCTACGGAACCAGCTGTGGCCGCTGAAACGGATGGCACCGGACCACTCTCTTGATTGTTTCCCAGGGCTGTGCGAAATCCGGATTACGTCAACAGAGATGTCTTCACTGTTCACTCACGATAGATGCACTGTCTGGAATCGGGTTCAGCGATGAGACCGGTACTTCGTAATTGTAGTGATCAAACTTCGATTTCTTTCGGTCCGCATCAAGTATCATCTCTTTCGTTGCCGCTCCTATAAGATGGACTGTGACGTCTTCTAAAGTGTCTTCTAACGTACTCTCTAAATGGGCGAGAACATAATACTCAGAGTCAACACGCCATTCCTTCACCGGTAAGGCATACGGCTCTTTCCGACTGGTTTTTACGTCAACCGTCCGCTCAACGCCCTCAATTGAAACTTCAAAATCAACTCCCCCGTCTGTCCATCGCACAAGTTCAGTATCGATCTTCAGATCCGCATAGATAGCGAACGCCATCTCACCCAGGAGTCCGATTATGTGTCGGTCTTCAGGGTCTACACCCCACGTTCTGGCATCGTTGTCCCAGTCCTCACGTTCCTCAAACGATTGGTTCCTTTCACTCGCTTTTCGGTAGACCGTTCTGACCAGTCGAGGCGGTATCTCGATTTGTGGACCCATCTATCTCCCAGTGGTGCCACATTGAGTCCGGGGAGTTGAGAGGCTTTGCACATACATATACACAATCCCGATGTACGTACACGGAGACGGAGTTCCTATCTAAGTGGTTTAGATCAGTCATCAGTCAATCCAACTGGAGGCCAGAACCTCCAGCGAGAACCATACAGTGCTGTGTTGAAGTAGATGGCGTCGACCGATTTCTTGGTGGATCCTCGGGCGTGCTTGAAAAACTCGACTAAACAGTACTGATCCCGACACCACACCCCCTCGTACTGTATCTGTTACCGATATATCCCTAATTCGGCGGCGATCCATTCATCAAGACAAAAAAGCGAGAAGTAGGATAGCCGCCAATACCGCCATACCCCCAAGTAAGAGATAGTACATCGCAAGATCACGTCGGAACCTCCGTGTCATCTCATCATTACCTTGGTCTGGAAGGATACAGCCGTCTAATCGGGTAGGAGGTTCCTCACTCAATTTCACGCCAAAGTTCTGTAACTCATCTTCATCAAAGAATCGGTCATAGAAATCTTCCAAATTCTTATGATTTTCTGTTTGGACGATGTACTGTTTCTCTATACCCTTAATTCTACGATGGGTTATTAGTGTATATCCCCCCACAATGACTGAAGAGATAGCGAATATCGCATTCTCTCCTAATACCTCATTCACTCGGATTACTAACCCAGCGGCAATGGCGATTACAAAACCGAACGTTCGAAATAGGTCTCTGGATAGACTACTCATTAATTCCGAACGAAGTTCCGAAAGTTGACTTTGTGTCTGAATAGCTCCCTCTATCATCTCTTGACGAAAGTCCACGAAATCATCTACAGATTCTCGGCGGTAATACCGAAGATTCGACCTTGCGGAACTTTCTATGACCTGAGCATCTTCTATTACTTCTGACAAGGATCGAGCGTACAAGGTTACAACATTTCGTAGTATATCCGCCCGGTTTTCTGAGCGCCCTTCAGAATATACCCAGTCGTAGAGTGAAACCACCGAGGCAATCAATTCATCTGACAACTCTATAGAATTTGTCTTGTCTATCTGAACACTGGTTGCATTGGGGAATGAGAGATGACCTTCTATGAATTGTTTACCCTGAATGAGGATATTCCACTCCTCTTCTTCTTCTATATGCCTTGAGTTACTTGCTATCGCTAAGAGAGAAAAGAGTAGCTGGTGACGGTGAAAAAGCGAATCTAACTGGGAATCCGACTCATTCGTAACAGATTGGAGTTGGAAGACAGATGGCGGAAGGTATGCTCCGACGTTTTCTATAAGTGCGGTAGTTGCAACTTCTTGAGTTTTTTCCTCCCATTCGAGCTCACTTTGTTCCATCTGAGAAAGCACATCCTCCGTTGACTCGATACTTGAAATTCCAATTGCTGAGGAGAACTGGACAATATCTGTCTCCAAGATTGAAAAAACACAGCGAGGATTCTCATCAAGATATTTTTGCCGAAAAGTCTCTGGCGGCTGGCTATCGATCTCGTTAACCAGCCGATCTAACGAAAAGAAAACCGTCGAATCGATATCGATTGTTGCACTATCGGCAATACGGGCCTCGATATTCGATTTTCTAAGATTGTACGAAGTACGGATCTCGAAGTACTGCTGATTCTCATACACAGCAGTCAATACACTATACATCTCCTCTATGCCAGATATTGTATCAAGGGCTAACTCCTGAAGTGAATCCGCGAGGTCCGGATGGTTTGGATATAATCCATCAGGCTCGTATTGTTCACCATCTACCTGATCGGCAACAAAAACGTTCTCAGAGGGATTATACTGGATTTGATAACCATCTGAATCTCCGTCAATGTGGACTGTGAAGCGCCCAGTTTCAATATACTCAGAAAGGTCAATCAGAGCATCCACCAAATCATGGATCTCCTCAAGAGCTGGTTCCTCTTGTTCAATCGAATATGATTGACTATCCTCTCCCGTGGAGTCATCCCCGAAATTGATTACCCGTGAAACAGCGTTGGCTAACTCTTCCATCCTTCTCAGTTACTTCTGTACTGAACGGTCTAAGGATGAAGCTTGAATCGTAACAGTCCATTGGCCGTCTTCTGAGTTCGGCTCCTCTATTACAAGCCGATCCTCAGAGAGAGCACTAATAGGAGCGGAAACCTCGATATCATCATCAAGCGATAGAACGACAGAATTAGGGGAATGATCTGGATCGATACGGACATTGGCCTCATTCTGTTCATAGAGCATATCTTCTACCTCTTGTTCCTCATAGTTCCCATCTAAAATACGACGAGCCCCTTCATGTACTTCCTCATTAGTCGCAATATCATCACCTACACTCGAAATCACGCCCTCAAATTCTCGTATCTCGTCTGGATGAAGTTCAGAACCCGTCTTTTCCTCTTTGAGGTCACTCAATCCATTGATGATGGTTTTCATCTGATCCAGACTTGCACTACTTGTAAGGCATCCTAAGAAATCCTCAAAGTACTCGGATGGAGCGTCCTCCTGAAGGAATTTAACGTCCCCAGTTAGTCCAAATTTCTCAGACTGGAACACAGGATACGTACCACCCTTTTGTAGACTCTCAGCCTCAGGAAGTGCCCGATTGAGTTCTTCGTACTTGAGTTCGTTTGTATCCTCTTCTAACACGGAACGTTGCTCATCATTGAGATCAAGTTTTAGGAGTCCAACGAATTGTTCATCACTTCGTTCAGCAAGAATTGTGAAAAGCACACCATCAGAAGACCGAGCATCCATCTCTCCTTTCAAGCGGTTAGCTAATTTCAGAGAAAGCTCCTCAAACCGATCATAGTCCTCGGAATTTTCCTCCAAATCTAATTCCATGCCTTTGATTTCGTCCAGCCAATGTTGGATCCCTCCATCATTCTCATCATCATCGAAATGTCCAACCCCAACTTTTTGGGTGTCTCGTTTAGTTATTATTGTGCTGAGATAATCATGGAAAATTTCTAGAATGCCATCACCGATTGTAACATCACGTGAGCTTTGTAGCCAATCTTCCTCTATGTCGTGGCCAACCGGTGAGTAAGCGATCCCATGAATATTGACAGTCATTAACAGTATGCCAGATACGCCAATATTTATTTCTTATTATACTGACGAAGTGACATTACATCCTCGTGTACAATAGATTATAAGATGAATTCCCTCGTACGGATCGATTGATCGCCAGAAAATAGCGTGAGTCACGGAGTGTCTGATGCTACGGACGCGTCCACTCCGGAAGTTCACTGATCGGAACCCACTCTTCATTTTCGTTCTGGTATTCCCACCAGTCCCATCCGCTGTAGCCATACGGGTCATCACGAGCATCCGCACCTCTGTGCCGTCGGTCAGCTTCTCGGGCGGCTCCTGACGGTGTCCGCGTTGTGTAGTCTGACTCGTCCGGACCGGCATCACCAGGAACGTTAATTCGCTCACCTTGGATGTGGGCGGTCACAACGTCGCCCTCGTACTCGCCGCTCTGGTAGACATGGCGGAGCGTCGTGCTGTTATCCAGTTGTCCGAGCTTCGGATTCAGCCACCAGGGCATTTCTTCTCCCATCGTTATCCCTCCGCGAGTTCCGTGATCGGTTCCCAGTCGCCATCCTCGGTTTCGTACTCCCACCACGTCCAACCGTTGTATCCCTCTCCGCGAGCGTCATCGTTGCGAAGCTGTTTATCGGCTACCCGTGCGGCTCCAGTAGGACTCCGCGTCTCCTGCGTGTCACCCTCGATGGACAACCGACCACCTTGGACGGTAGCCTCGACTGTCTCACCACTATAATCGCCGCGTTGGTAGCGGTGTCGAACCACAGTTCCGTCTGGCAACTCACTCAGTGCAGAATCTGTTTCTTCCGCTCCTCGACTATTATACCTCGTCGTACGGTTGTCACGATCTTCGAGTGCCGCATCTTCGTCAACATGCGCAAGCACGCGAGCGAGCACGTCGTTCCACGATTCATCTCTGTTCCCGAAGTGACCGAGCTCCTGGTACAGGTCGTCAGCCATCTTAACGCTTCGCGCCATACCCTACAATACTCTCCCGAGGCACACAATACTTATCCTGTCCTCAGTTACCAATCCAAGTTTAATCTTCTCGGGTAGGTTTAGATCATGGACTACGATAAGCTCGACCAGGGGTTTCATCGCGCCGGCACGATATTACCCACTATGGAAATCGGGCTTGTGAGCTGTACGAAGAGCAAACGCGAGCAAGCCGTAGAACCAGCCGACCTCTATATGCCGTCGACCTTCTTCCAGAAGGCGCGTGAGTACGTCGAAATCAACCACGATCGTTGGTACATCCTCTCCGCGAAACACCATTTACTCGACCCGTCAGGCCCACCCATCGAACCCTACGACGACACCCTGTCCGGTGCGCCAGTTGCTCAGAAACGCGAGTGGGCGGAAGCCGTGTACAATCAGCTCAAAGACGAGGGCATACTCGATGACGGCAATCGACTGGTGTTTCACGCGGGGCGAGACTACTACTCCGAACTCATCCCGCTACTGAACGATACGCCAGTCGAAGTTGAGACACCCACGGATGGTCTCCAGTTCGGCGAGACACTCGCGTGGTACAACGAACATCTCTGAAAATCCCGTGCGGTTTTGTGTCCCAGCTCTGAACGGAATGGCATGTCGCGTCGTTCGGACCTCGATAGACTATACGACCTCCTCGACCGTCTCGAAGCAAACGCAGGGGGCAAACAACGGCTCAAGGACTGTACAGGCTATATGGACTGGCCGGAACGTGGCGTGTATTTCTTCTTCGCAGAGGATGAGACACGCGACTCGACTGACCATCTCCGGCTTACCCGTATCGGAACACACGCCGTCTCGACGGGTTCGAGCACGTCATTGTGGAACCGGCTACGGACACACCGCGGAGCGAACAGTGGGACTTACGAAGACGGAGGGAACCACCGTGGCTCGGTGTTCCGCAAGCGTGTCGGCGAGGCTCTGATCGAACGAGACGGTCTTCACGACGAGTACCCGCACTGGGGCGATGGCTCCAGCGCAGGCCGAGAACGCCGTCTCGCGGAGTTGGAACACGAACGTCGTGTGAGTGAGTACATCCGCGACCTCCCGTTCCTATGGGTCGATGTCGATGACGAACCGAGCCCGCAAAGCGACCGTGCCTACCTCGAACGAAACGCAATCGCGCTCGTCAGCAACTACCAGAAGGACTCACTCGACCCTCGGAGCGACGATTGGCTGGGACGTGACAGCCCCCGTAGCGAGATCAAAGACTCAGGCCTTTGGAACATCAACCACGTCGGAGAACAGCACGACACGGGGTTTCTGGACCGATTGGCTGATGCCGTAGAGGAAACCTCCGACCTGTGAACTGGAGGATGCTCTGGCCGTCGTAGCGTTCTCCTGGGTAGCGGATGGCATGAACCGCGGAGTGTCGGAATGCCACTCTCGGATTGGAACTTGACGCCGGTCGTATGCTCTCGACAGGAGGATCGGGGTGAGGAAGAAGTGGCGTAGCAAATTTCAGGAGTCGTACGGGAACGACCATTGGTACTGAACGGCGTCGCCAAACCAGAGCGAAATAGATCAGATAGCCAGTGAGTTCCCCTTCTCCCTAAGCCATTCACGGCGATCTTCATAATCGGGGATAAGAGCACCAACCGTATTCCAGAACGCATCGGAGTGTTCATCATGCACTGAGTGGGCCAATTCGTGAACGAGGACGTAATCTTGGATCCGAACAGGTGCCAGAATCAACCGCCAATTGAGACGAACGGTTCCGTCATCGAACTCACCCCACCGACCGTCGATCTCTCCGACCCATACTGGCACATCGGCAAGCCCCAATCGCGCTTCAAAACGCGACACTCGGGTCGGAAGTTCTTCTTCCGCACGCTGGATAAACCAGTCGACGACCGCTTGGTGCTTCCGACGAACGCTCACATCGTCTACGTCGCCGTCGAAGCGGTGGACACGAAGTGTGAACGTCTGCTCGTCGAACGACAACGTCGGTTGGGGGACATCCGCCTCAACGACCTCTAACGGATACTGTCGTCCTCGGTACTGGAGTTTCTCCCCACTCATGTACTCCTTCGGATACGGCGGCCCCTCCTGCTCTTTTAATCCGTAGAGTTTCTGAAGCAGCCACTCTTGGCGAGAGTCAAGTACCTCCTCCACTTCCGCTATCGTTGCAGTCATCGGAGCCGTAACGGTCAGCTCCAGGGACTTGTCGATCGACAATTCCATCGTCTCCCGCTTTTCGGACCAATCGATCGTGTAGGGAACGACCGTCTGACCGATATGGTACCGGCGCTGTAGACGTTCACTCATTGGTAATGATTTCGCGCAAGTTCAATAACGCGGTTGGTTAGCTCTCGGCGTTCGTCACCCGAGATGTCGATCTCAGATCGATACAACTCTCCCGTCACGTCCTTTCTCATGCGGTTCTTAAGCTGCGTCTTCTCCTTCCATTCAACCTTCGTCACGAACTCCTCAACGGTGCTAACCAAATCGGCGGTGAGCTCAATGAGATTTTCATCGTCAGCATCGTGCTCGCCTAATACGTCTTCAATTGCGTGGTAGAACGAGAGATCAGTCTCGTCACGGAGTCCTTTGTTCCGGGCCTGCTTGTCGCGGGAGCGAATCTCGTCCATCAACGCCCGAAGCTCCTCGATAGTTTCGCGCTCGTCGTATCGTCCTTCTCGGTACTTCTCGATGAGTTCTTCGAGCCGGTCCCTGAGAGAGCCGTACTGAACCGGGTCTTCGTCGAACCGGACGTTGATCTCGTGCTTGATCGCATTCTGCATCTCACTCGCACGGGCTTCGTCGCTTTCTAAGTCTTCAAGTTTCGCGTCAAATTCAACCTCCTCCATGATCGAGACGGGTTCATCGTTCAGGACCTCAATACCTCGTGACGTGATGTGGTCCTGAATCAACTCTCGGACCTTCGCTCCCGCCCCTTCGAGGTTCATTGTCTCATCGCGGTAGCGTTCCTTCGCTTTCCCGTAGATCGTGCTGAGCCGTTCAAGATCCTCGCGGTAGGGGTTCGCCATGGGATCCGGAAGGACGGCGTCCATCAGTTGGGAGAACCGCTTAAACGCGTTCTTGAACTCGATCCGGCGGTCGTCCGGCTCAAGCGACTGGACACACTGCTCGACCTCGTCGAGATCATCGAAGAACGAGACCGCTTTGCTGTGGGCCGCCTCAAGATCAGGCTGTTTGTCCTCGACCGGCACCATCGCACGCTCGACGTCCTTCGAGCTGAACATCGCGAGCGCCTCCTTCAATTCGTCCGAGACACCGTAGTAGTCGATGATGAGCCCGTGGGTCTTCTCCTCGAACGGCCGATTCACGCGAGCGATCGCCTGTAACAGGTTATGCTCTCGCAACGGCTTATCGAGATACATTACTTGGGCCACCGGTGCGTCGAACCCCGTCAGGAGCATATCGCAGACGATGAGTAACTCAACCTCGCCGTTTGGGTCGACAAACGACTCTTTGTACTGGCTCTTTTCGGAATCGCTGGGGGTCCACTTCTTGATGTGCTCGGGGTCGTTGTGACCCTCGGAGACAATAACCCGTGACTCCGGCCCATTCAGGCCGTCGAGGGTCTTTTTGTACCGGATTGCGGCCTCCTTGCTTGTGGTGACGACCATCCCCTTGAACGGTTCAGACACGTCGTTCTCGAAGTGCTCGATGATGTCCAGGGCGACCCGGTCGATACGCGGCTGTGCCTCGGCGAGATCCTGGGTTCGGGCGTACCTTTTCTGGATCTCCGCCTTTTCCTCGTCGGTCTTATCCGAGAAGATGCGATCGAACAGGCGGTCGAGCGTCTCGCCTTCGAGGTGGATATCTGCGAGACGACCCTGATACAGAATCTCGACCGTCGCGCCGTCCTCCAGCGATTGATCGATGGTATACGTATCGATGTAGTTCCCGAACGTCCGGCGGGTGTTGCGCTCGTCCTTCTCGATTGGCGTCCCAGTGAACCCGACGTAGAAGGCGTTCGGGAGCGCCGTCCGCATGTTGTTCGCGAGCTCCTTGTCCTGCGTCCGATGGGCCTCGTCGGCCATCACGTAGACGTTCTCGTTGCGTGAGAGCACAGGGAAGTCTTCCTCGTCGTCAGTGATCTGGAACTTGTGAATCAGTGTCGTGATCGTCTCACCCGCGTCGTAGGTGAGTCGGTCGCGGAGGCCCTCGATGCTCTCAGCTTTCTTCGGATTGGGGAAGCCACAGCGTTCGAACGTCGCGTGAATCTGGTCGTTGAGCGCCCGGCGATCCGTAACCAGTAGCAGTGTCGGATCGTCCTCGTTCCGGCGCAGTTTCAGCGCTAGAAAGAGCATCGTGAGCGACTTCCCAGAACCCTGGGTGTGCCAGACAACACCGCCCTGTGCCTCGTGTCGTCCACGCTTGTCGATCCGTTCGAGTGCCTTCCGAACAGCCCGGTACTGCTGATACCGGGCGACCATCTTGATTGCGCCGCTCTGTCGGTTCTCAAACACCGTAAAGTGCCGTAACTGGTCGAGCAGGCGAGATGGCTCGAACAGCGCATACAGCATCCGGTACTGGTCGGGGAGGTAGCCGTTCAGGTCGAACAGCTCGATCAGTTCGTCGTCTTCCAGCGGATAAGCGTCCCGCCAAGGCTTGTACTGGTCCTTCGGAGTTCCGTAGGTGCCCATGACCGCGCCCTCCATCCACGCGGCGACCGAGAACTGGTTGTACCGGAACAGTTCCTCGGCACCCTCCGACTCACCGTCTCGCTCGTTCTGGTAGCGGGTGAGCTGGTCGAGCGCCTCCGAACGCGGCTCCGGAATCTGGGGGCTCTTGCACTCAACGACGCCCAGCGGGATGCCGTTGACGAACAGCACGATGTCGGGTTTGACGACCTCGACCGGCCCCTCAACCCGGAACTGGTTGAGCGCGAAGAAGTCATTGTTCTCGGGATTCTCGTAGTCAATGTACTGGACTGTTTGGTGTTGTTTCCCGTGGCCGCGGTCCTGTTCGACGGAAATATGGCGAACGAGCTTCTCGTGAATCTGTTCGTTCTCGTCCAACGTGTTCGTTCCTCTGACCTGTTGGACCTCGCGAACGGCCTTATTCAGATTGTTCTCGTTGAGCCACGGATTCAGGCGCTTGACTGCATCGCGCAGACGCGGTTCGAGTACAGCCGAGGACTCTGTCTCCCGGGGGTCGTCCCAAGTGGTTCGCTGCTGGTCGACGACCTCCCAGCCGAGCGTGTTGAGGGCGTCCAGGGCGGGCTGTTCGGACTCGGCGTACTCGTCTGGCATGGTTAGTCGGTATTTACGCGGACTTTCCCGGTGAGGAGGTCCTGCATCAGGCCACGTTTGAGCTCTTGGAGCCGCCGTTTGGTATTTTGTTCTTCTACTAATCTTTCGTCAACTAACTCCAGAGCGGACTCGATGCGCTCTTGATCGTCTTTCGATGGTACTGGTACGCGGAGACTCCGTATATCAGTTAGACTCACCTCCGGGAAGTTACTGACTCCACTAATAGCAATGATATGGTCCATAATTTGATTGAGGTAGTAGTATAGATATTCAACGCTAATATTTTTCTTTGGGTGGAAAGCAATAATTCCCTGGTTTGTTGCTGCTGGGACCGTACAAATCGCGGTTTTCCCAATACCATAGGACCTGCTGGTGAACATTACCGAGGGTGCAGGCACGATATTCACTGACGTGCTCTGGAGTCCAGCATCCGTAATTTTCCTCCTTGAGTCCGAGATATACTTTTCTCCTCTATCATACATATTAGACAGATCGTCAGGTGTTACCCATACGATGTCCCCACCGTAGTAGTCGGAATTGCTCGTTTTGGGAGTACTTCCTTTTTCGACTGCAGCGACATCAGAGAATGTTGCTACCTCCCAATCAGACGGGATTTCTACATTCCTTGCCCCCAATCGAACCGATTTGTAATCATCTGCAAATCCATTACCAAAAACAAGATCCTGTCGCAGGCCATATCTCAATTCTTTTATAGTATTGATAATCTCGTCTGTCTGCTGAATCTGCTCGTCCGCCTTCGAGAGGACGTCAGCGATGCGACGCTGTTCCGGAAGAGGTGGGTAGGGGATATCGACAGACGAGTACTCAGATGCATTGATATTTGCGTGAGTTGTGCTTCGTGCTGTGCTGTTCACCCACTTATTGAAGTATTCACTATTTGTATAGTGGCGGAGGTAGTCATGGTCAATATTATCGGATAATTGGAACCGGATTAGATAACCTGCAAACGCGCAGGGAACTTCGCTATCCGATTCCGAGTATAAGTAGGTTCTCCCGACTGCTCCCGTGCGAGCAAATAACAGGTCTCCTTCCTCAAGGCGGTACTTTTCATTTCCCTCAATAGGGATGCTCTGTTTCTCATCATCTCTCAGTTGACCATCTTCTGTGAGATCAGTAATTCGGATGTACCGAAACTCATTAGGATCAAATGATTCTGCTGATACATTAGCTCCATACTCTCCTGAATTTTCGGATACATCATCAAGAGTAACGAGGCCCCAGTCAGTAGGGATTTTAACCGAAACTGGTCCAATTGATACCTGTTTGAGGTCGACGTTTGATATATCGGCTGCGCTCATCGGTAATTCAGCACCTCCATGTATTCTTGAAGCTCTTCGTCAGTCTTCCTGCGCTGTTCAGCCAGCCGATCCAATTCCTGTAGCTTCTCACTCACGTTGATCGGCTCCTTAGGTTCAGTCGTATCCACGTAGCGGGGGACGTTCAGGTTCCAGTCGTTCTCCGCGATCTCCTCCAGATCGACGAGGCGGCTGTGGTGGTCCTCTTCGCGCCCGGTCAGGAACGTCTCGGAAAGGTACTCAACACCCTCATCAGTTAGCTGGTTCTGATTCGAGAGTTCCTCAAACACTTGCACGTCGGACTCTCGGAGCGTCTGATCCTCGGCGTAGATGAACTGAACCTTCTCTTTTCTCTCCTCGGGCTTGTCTTTGTTCAGAATGAGGATACAGCCTGGTGACGAGGTGTTGTAGAACAGGTTCTCCGGGAGCGCGATCACGGCCTCGACGAGGTCGTCCTCCAGGATGGGCTTGCGGATCTTCTTTTCCGAACGCGATCGGAACAGGACGCCATTGTCCATCACGACGCCCGCCTTTCCGGTCTCGTTGAGCGAGGCGATCATGAGCTGAATCCACGCCCAGTCCCCGCGGTTCGACGGTGGGAGTCCGTACGGGAAGCGGTTGTACGGCTCGCTGTCCTCTACCCAGTCCTTACTCCACTCCTTCTGGTTCCACATCGGGTTCGCGATGACCCGATCGAACACCTCCAGCTCGTCGTGCTTGGTGACGCGCTGGGGATCGGTGATGGTGTCGCCCTTCTCAATCTTGGCGTCGTAGAGTTCGTGGAGCAGGACGTTCATCTGGCCGATGGCCCACGTGTTCAGGTTCTTCTCCTGACCGTACAGCGAGATGTCGGTCATGTCGCCGCCCGATTCGCGGATGTGCTCGGCGGAGTAGATGAGCATCCCAGCGGAGCCACAGCAAGGGTCGTAAACCCTGTGACCCGGCTCCGGATTCACGCACTTGACGATAAGTCGGACGACCTCTCGGGGCGTGTAGAACTCGCCGCCCTTTTTCCCGGCGTCGTCCGCGAACTCGCGAATGAGGTACTCGTAGGCACGCCCGAAGATGTCAGGATCTTTGAGGTCCTCGTTCCGATAGCGGTGCTTCGAGAAGTGCGAGACGAGATCAGAGAGCAGTTTGTCGGGCAACCGCTCTTTGTCGTTGAAATCAACTGTAGTGAGCACGCGGTCGGCAATAGCATCGTTCTCGTCTTCGACCGCCGCGAGCGCCTTGGTTAGTGTCGCACCGACGTTCGTCTCTTGGGCCCGGATATGGTCCCATCGAGCGCGTTCCGGGATCCAGAACTCCTCGTGGAGGTCTCGATCATCTCTGGCGGTCTCAATCGGAATTCCGAGTTCCTCGGCGACCTCTTCGGTTTCCTCCTCGAAGCGGTCGTTGGCCCGCTTGAGGAACAGCAATCCGAAGATGTAGTTCTTATAGTCGGCTGAGTCGATGCTTCCACGGAGTTTGTCCGCGGCCGCCCACAGATGTTTTTCCAGAATATCGAGTGTGAGTAGATCCGGTTCCGTACCAGGTAGCGTCGCCTGGTCCTTTTCAGCCATAACTCAAGCATTCCCCCCATGCCTAATAATAGCAGCGTCACATTGGACACGCACAGTGGCCGTTGACTTTCTCCGAAGAAACATATAATCATCCAACAGCCTGAACCCAACTGGCTATGTTTTCGATCGCCTCTGAAACAGCCTGACGGTCAGTATGCCCGGTACACAGGAATTGACTGCTCGAAATCTTGTTTCAGCTCATAATAGAGTGGCGTGAGACAATCTGGACATATCACTTCTCTGTATCCTGTGAATATCAGATTCCAGCGTTACGTCGTGACGGATGGCACTCAGCACCGAGATTAGCTATCAATCATCTCTCGAAATTCCTCCTTCAGTTCCTCGGCTCGCTCGAATCGGTCGTCACTCGTCGCCAATGCTTCTTCGGATGCAACAGGATCGTCGTTGACAGACTGCTCATAGGCCGCACTGTATCGCCACGTCGAGGCTCTCCGAATGAAGCTATAGTACTGGCCGAGCGTGCTGAATAACTCCCACGTCTTAGTGCCGTTCTCGTAACCTTCGAGTTCGCTGTCAAGAGCTTCCTCAAGCGATTCGTAACTGTTCGTAGCTCGCTCAAAGTACATCATTGCCCGCGAATAGTCGCTCTCCTCAAGAGCATCGTTGCCCGACGCGTACTGGTCAACCGCCTCTTGTTCGGTCTCTTCATGTTCGTTCAACCACGAGTTGACTACTTCTGTTGGAGACGTCTCATCTGTCTCTGAAGCACACCCCGCAAGCATAACTGTCGATCCCGTTGCCGCGAGGAACCACCTACGCGTCCGCTCCGACGTACGGTCTTCAGACATCACTGTTCCTCCGTCCAGCGGCATCGACGAATCCCTGTCTTCTGAGGTTCTTGTCCCACGTCGAGAGGAAATCACTCAAGTCCAGACCGGATTCATCATGCTCGTGAACCAGCGGATGCTGTGTGAATCTGACTGGTTGCCACTCGCTGTCGTTGACTACGAACACGACTTCGGGATCGCTCATCAGGTCGCCCCGTTGCGTGTAGTAGTGCCCGACACTGAGACGACCGTCGCCGATCTTCTCGATAGTCAGGTCTTCGAATCCGTCTACCGTAATCGTGTAATTCTCGTTGACGTTCATCTCCGCAACGGATGGCACGCCCAACTTGCCCAGCATCTCGGAGATAGCCTCCATCAATCCAACACCCCCGCGACATCAGCTAATCGTTCAATCTCGATCTTGGTCAGTGTCCAGCCGTCCTCTGGGAGTTCCGCGACAACGTCGCGTTTGAACCGTTGGTAGTGAGTTGTTGCGAAGTGATCGTTGAACGCGTGAGCGAGAAGCGCAATAGCGAGTTGTGCAGGCCCGCTCCCCCCGTAGTTCCACTCGAAACCAGCCGGGCTCGCCGACAGTAAGTCGTACCGACAGTCTAACCGCTTGCCGTCGACAGTGACAGAACATTCCTTGCCAACCGGTGCGGTCCTGTCTCTCTGGCCTCGGTAAATCGGTTGGCTGTCGTGGTCGCTCAGCGTATCCTCGACTGATCGACCAGAGGAAGCCGCCGAAGGGGGATTTTCTCGGCTCAACCCCTGGTTATCCGTGCTCATTGGGCCACCTCCTCTAATCGATTCAGTGCATGCCGAAGTTCGGCGGCGGTATCAGCGAGTTTTTGGGCTTGGTCTTCGAGATCGATAGCATTCGATTCGAGGTTGTCCGCCGTCTCGATGAGTTGGGCTTCGAGCGTCTCAATGTCGACCTGGCCGACCTCAATTCGGACGCGACGAATGTGCTTACACTCCGAAACTGACTCACGGTACTCGAAGTCCGGACACGTACACGCAGGTTCTCGAAGGTCGACGGTGTACTCGGAGCCGCTCTGAGTTGTGACAGAGAACAGCGACCGGGCCTCCTCGATGACCGTCATGTGCTCACTCGTGGCCCGTAGAGTTCGGGCGTCGACCTCGGGTTGGACCGACTCCAAGCTCAAGACCCGCCACCTCCATTATCGCGGACTGGAACCCACACGGGCTCGTCGCTTGAGTATTTCAACCGCTTCTCCAGGTGGGCGGCCTCATCAGCCAAGTCGATCGCCTGCTTGGCGGCCTCCAGGGTCAGCGACCCTGACCGGAAAGTGTAACCACGCTCCAGCGCCGAGAGGTCGGTCGTGATTCGGACGTCGACAACAGGTCCGAAGCTTCGCTTGTTCACACAGCCGGCACGAGATGACCAGGGACCTTTGAGCGTGACCTCTGTCCCATCTCGCATCGTGATGTCGTAGCACCGGCCCGAGTAGCCCCCGTCGTTGCCGTCACCACTCCAGGCGAAGTACGACGCAAAACCGCTCTTCGTACCCAACCAGATGCGGTCGTCGTGCTCGAAGCGCATCTCGTCGCGGGGCGGGATCTCGTCGACGACAACCTGTAGACATGGGTCGTTACCGACGTCTTCACGCCAGTCAACTGACGCCGCCTTCAGCTCCATCAGGCGTCACCTCTTCGTCGCTGGACGTCGCTAACGTAGACTCTGCTTCGTGCCTTCTCAGCGTGTTCGGCACACGCTGGATCTATTGCGTAACCGCGTACCGGTGCGTTCACGAAGACCGTATGCGTCGCCGTTCGCCGGCACCCGAGTTCTTGACAGTATGGTGCCTCCGAACTCGACTGCTGTCGGCTCATCGCTGGCTCTCCGTCTCGCACGGGATCGTTTCCCAGCGGTGCGGTGGAAGTGTTGCTTCAGTTCCGCAGTTCTCGCAGCCCCAGAAGGTGTACCACTCTGAAGTGCCATCTCGTCGCTCCTCGGGAGTGAGCGGTCCCTCCCAGCCCTCGCACTTCGCCAGGTTGTGACCGTTAACCTGAGCCGCGTGCCGTTCGAGAATCGTGTCTCTGTCGCCTTGTGCTACCTCCGTTCCCGGTGTCTTTAACCGAGTGTCGCCACTATCTATCATTGCTTCCTTGGCCTTAGGGAAGCCTACCGAGTCCGGTGCTCCATCACCGAGCCTTCACTTCGGATCTATGTGCCTGAAGCTGTGGCTCCTCGTGTAGTTTCCCTTATATAGTAGTAGAGTGGGTAGAGTATTAGTAATATTCTTGACAGCAATAACTGCTGATAATCGGTATTTCAGGGCCTCTTGTCAGAGAGGTCACGACGTGCAGCGAAGCCAAGCCTTCAAGACTGCTAACTCGAAAACCACCGTTGATGATGGAAGGACTTCCTGATATACCGTACGACAATGTCCACAAGTTTCTGGCTGCGATCGGGTTCGTCCTGATCTTGCCGGCATTGTTCGTCGAACCAGTTTATCTCGAAAGTGGGGACATCCTTTCACTCGGTGTCGTTGGGGCGGTGCTGGGGCTATTCGGCTGGACTTTCGAGTCAGTTGCCATCCCGTACATTGGGAAGATCGCAGACGGCGATAGTACAAGCTGGAAGAAAAAACGGAAAATCAAGCATATTCAATCGTGGATATTGGTGATCCGAGTCATTATTCCTGGTCTGTTTACTTTTGCGACAATGCTGGCGTTCCTTTGAGCGGCCATTGCTGGTGGCGTTGTCCGGTCAGATTCGGAAACGATGCTCTAAAACCGTGCTCGTATTGACAGTTATTTGACCGCGGTTTGTTGTCGGTGAGGAGATAGAGCACATTACGGAGGTCATCCGTCATCTCGCAAGCTACTCAGTCAACGATTATTTTCTTGAAATCCTACGTATTAGGGCCACTGACGGATTATTTCTGGCATTTCCGGAATCCACATTCAAATAATACAATAGGGGATCGCCAATTCACTCGTATTAATCAGTTAGAGTGCCTGAGACCCGATATTTCTTCGAGGGACGACCAGGACCGTTAGTTTCTTTGACAAGTTCTAACTCGCCATCGACTACGAGTTCATCGCGGTATCGGTTAATCTTCGACCCTTTGCCGGATAGCTCATTCGTGATGGTAGTGGCTGTGGGAGAACCATCGTACTCTCGAACGAATTCGATGATGTCGGTTCGTACGTTCTGTCGTTCTTTCTCTCGCTCGATTTTATCTGTCAGGCTGCGTTTGAGGTCGGGAACGCCGCCTTCTCGGTATCGACCAGTAAACTCGTCTTCGAAATCGACGACATTAGTCCAGATGTACGCGTGGATCCCGTCCTTCTTAGCTGGGCGAGTTCGGTGGAGTGCGTCTCGGAGTTCTCCTTCAGTATTTTTGGCGTGGAAATCTTCAGACTGGAGTCCGGAGAGCAACGCCTTGTAGTTAGCTACATGGTTTGGAAGCCGGGGGGCTCCGAAGAGGACGACCGCATTACAGTCCTCGAAGCGATTGCTTCCAGTGAGGCCGTAGTAGTTACCGATCTCAAAATCCTCTCCTACCTCGTATCCACGCGACTCCATATGTTCCAAAACGCCTGGTTGCGTATTCTGGCCGTTCTCAGCGCGCGTCATGAGCTCCTTCTTAACGGCGATGAACACCTTGTTCCCGAGCAGCTGCTCTCGCTGGATGGCCAGTTCGGTTAGGTCCAGTAGGTCGTCCCAGAGTTTCCCGCGTTCCCTGAGTGTGCTGATAACGGCCTTGTAAGTATCCATCTGGAGAGTGTCGACTTGGGGCTTGAGATTGTCCGTAATCGTGACTACCGGACAGTCGAACATTGTGTTCAGCAGTTCTGACGGCATCTCAGTAGCCAGTACGCAAATTGGCTTCTCTGTGGCAATCTTGTGTAGAGCTGTCGTGTCCATCCAGCGGAGCTGAAGGCTCTCAAACTCTACTCGCCAGAACGCCTCCGGCGGACGTTGATTGACCATCGACTCGTACTCCTCCCATGCCCTATCGGTGTGCTGTTGAATATTCGGAAGGGCTTCCAAAAGCGAACCAACAATGAGGGACGTGCCCGAAGACTGTTTGTTCGCACGCTCATTGCTTACGGCTCGTGCGAGCGTGTCGGTAAGATTCTTGTCCTCGCAGATCTCGACTATTTCACTCCACTGACTGTAGGTTTCTTCGTGGTCGTCCCTGTCGCTTTCGTCACTTACCAAATTTTCCAGCATCTGGAGAGCGACCTGAAGCCGCTTCAAAAGCGTCGCCGGGAGCTCACTGACTGAGTCTTCATCTTGGATGCGTTGAACGGCCTTCTTTGCCTGACGAATGTCACTCAATGGGAGAACAGCCGTCTGTTCACCGATTGCTTCCCAAGGTGACTCATCAATGATGACTGCTCTGATACCTCCCCACTGATCAAGTACATCGGGATGGTACGGGAGTAACTGGTGAACGGCGGTGTACCCCATAAGACCCCCATCGCCATCTGAAGTCTGCGTCTTCTGGAAGCGTTCCCACTCGGGGTCAGACGTATCGGGTCCCGTAGCAAGGCCTCGGCTCTCTAACGTATCGTAGGCCTCGAAGTACGAACAGCTCGACCGTTTCGAGCAACCTCGACACCAGTCCGCACTCACATCAGGATGAACGCGGTAGTGCCGGCCCTCGTATTTTTCGTTAGTACACGATTTGTCCTTTCCCTCGAAGTGGGTTTCAAAGACGGAGCGTAATGCCGGATGACTGGCGTCTTCTTTTATATCCTCGTGCCGAGGACCAAACACCGCTGTCGGACCGATATGATGCGGGATCGTCTCCATACCGCCGAGAGTCTTCCCAGTCCCTTGAGTTGGTTTGACATGGATGATGAATGGAGCTTCTTTCGACCATTTCTCCATTAACTCCACGACTTCGAGGGCGATAGTCGCCGACCGTTCTTTTATTCCGTCGAGTGCGGCAAGGTCAAGTTCTCTATCTGCGGGGGCATCTATCGTTGGATCATCGCCAGTCTGCTGATTTCCAGTCATTATCTCTATATTTAGTAGTATAGCTAAAAGCCATGGAAACCGACGCAGGAGCCGAAACTTCCAAGATTCTCCGTACCGTATGAATAGGTACGGAGAGTCCGTGCCCATCGGTCTCCGAACGCCGAGCATCCTCCCTTATGCTCGGTGGCTTCAGACTACCGATTAGTTGTCAGTCTCCACCTCCTCGATCAGCCACGAGATTGTAGCGTCGTAGTGCGGGAGTGACTGTTCCTTTTTGATCGAGCGGAGCCCATCCCGCGTCGATTTGTCGAGGCTGACCGTCGTGATCTCCATGGTTCTGTATTAATAGAGGGGATGCTCCCCCTATACCAGTTTTCCCGTTGACGTCACCCGGCGTTCCTGCGTCATGAGAGTATGGTAACTGTGTATTCCGTCCTCAATTAAGCGGCCAAACTAACTGACGGCGTTCGATAGCCGGTATCAACTCCACGATGCAGATGTCCGATATTTTGAGCTCGGATTTTAGTTTGTACCCCTTCGTCGGATGGCATGTTGGGATTGCTGGATAGATCTGATAACCCCGATCAAGGTGTCATACCCCTCTCCGCGTTCGAGCAAGTGTCGATGTTCAACACCGTCATCCCTGCTCATCTTGAGGACCCCGTCACGCTGTCTATAGTCGTGGGAAGGTGAGTAACAGGTGGACCACCGGTGAGGCTGGAGGGAGACCAATCTGTTCAATCGACACTGTGAGACTTTAGAGTGCAACCAAGAGATCCACTGGTGAAAGGAGGAGAGCTGACATGCCATCCGTCGGGATGGCGGTGCTACAGAGCCCTGTTCGGTCTTCAATTGGATTCAGACAGTCTTTGTAAAATTGGCCGAAGGGGGGTGTCGGAAGGGCTAACAGGGTGTTTAGGGGGCGTTAAATCGGGGTGAGTATTTCACTCGGTTTCAAGCTTCTCCTGTTCAAAGTCCGGCTCTCGCCACGGATGATCTGGGTCGACTGTGCTAAGCGCATGATCAATTTCGGTATCGCTGAACTTGGCGTCTGTATCGTCAGCCTCCGAAACCAGCTCCATGTTGATTCGCTTGTATCGCTGTTCAAGATCAGCGAACGAATCCGTTCTCGACGAGTGCACCAAGAAGTGCTTGTAGCCGCGGTTCCTCCCTGACCCAGTCGAGGTATGCATATCGTGAATCACATCATAGTGACCGTCGGGATTTAGGTCGCCGGCGGGGAAGTCATAGGCTGGGTCACGACCTTCCTCAGCGGCGTTGACACGCTCGTCAGCGATCCGCTCGAAGGTGTTATTGAGGTAGTCACTCAACCGACTGGACTCCGCCTGGGCACACGTGATGGCCGCTCTGATCGCACAGACACGCCCTCGCTCCCCATCGCCGGACCATCCTTCTGTAGCATCCTCTTGTCCGGTTCCGAGTCGATACAGTGAACGAACTTGTGTGGTCACATCATCTTCAACGCTGATGTCTTCGGTAGCTATTGTGAGCACCCGTTTCCAGAACATCGATTCATAGCCTGATCGGACGAGCTCCCAAGCGGCCCATGCCGCGAGTTCTTCATCAGACCGCCTGACAGATTTCTGTAGCAACGAACTAACAGGGAATATCGAAAAACCAGCTTTAGTTTGGAATCTCCCCATCGGATCTCCGTCGTCTTTCAGATTGTCTGTTGACTGTACTTCATCATCTGTCTCCTTCAGCTCACCATTTTCACCGAAGCGAAGCTGATCGCTGGACTTGTCAGTCACTGGGATTCCCAAATGAAAATAAGAAGTGTAGTATAATAAACCTTTACTATCTTATACTACGAAGGTAAAACGAACTCACGGTCATCAGGTGTCGAGGGATAATACCTTGAAGATGTAGTCTAAAAGCCAGATAAGATGCCACTCGCTGACAATCAGCAGCTAACTCGCGTCTGGGATGCCTTCGCGGAAAATGACTATCGAATGCAAGACAGCCAGGGAGAGGTCATTGACATGGAAACGGCTGACGAACGTCGGCATGACCAACTCCCCGCCCTCCGTGAGCTCATTGACGAGTTCCTTGCTGGTGAGTTACCACTTAGCGAGTTCAAGTCAAAGATTGACGGTCAGAACAAGCGGTTCCCCTACTGGGGGTTCAAAGGGATGAACGGGATGATGTTCTTCAATATGCTATACAGTTCCGCGGGCGAGAGCCGGCGGGACGAATTAGCCGACCTTCTCCGGAATCTTCTCCAGCCGCCAGAAGATGCGAGCGCGGCTAAAGAAAAAATTCGCACGCTGGAAGGTTTCGTAGAACGTCTCCGTAACGAAGTTGAAGATCTTCGGAAAGCGCCACGCCCTGGGTCAATCCCATACTTTCTTTCGTACTTCTGGCAAGTGCACAATCCTGACCAGTATCCTATCTACTACACGTCAATGGTCAATGCCCTTTCTGATTTGGCGATCTGGGAGCCGAAAGACGACCTCGCTGACAGCTATGCTGAATTCTGGGAATTAAACGAGGATATGCGAGATTCGTTGGCTGAATATACTGGACGGAACATCCATCTCTGGACCGTTGAACACGCTTTCTGGTACTGGCAACAGCGTGATGAGTTTGATGAGGAGGAAGATGAGTCAGATGAAACAACACCTCAAACACTCCCAGACAGCTATACACCTCCTATTGTGTCAATTCTTCCAGACCTTGCGGACAACACCGAAGAGATGGAGAACCTTGCTGAGGAGACTGGCAACGCCGTTGAAACGCTGTTCGAGAATCGTCTGGCGAAATGCCTCCGAATGATCGGATTTGAGGTTGAGGAACTTGGCCAAGGGATGGGCCGCAATCCCGATGGTGTTGCTAAGGATCGGATGCACAACTACGCGATTATTTACGATGCGAAAGTCCGCCGCAACGAGTATAGTATAAACACTGGAGATGAGAGACAATTTCAAGACTATATCAACAGAGAAGTTCCAAGACTACGGAACCAGGGGTTCCGGAACATCTATTTTGCGGTTATTTCAGGTACTATTTCAGATGAGAGCCAAGAAGCGGTTCGGACTCTCAAAATTACGACCGATATTCAAGAAGTTCGGCTTGTCGAAGCCGATGCACTTCTGGCACTACTTGAAAATCGTTTACGTGACCCGATGTTTAGCCTCGGTCCAGGCGACGCGAGCGGACCAGGGATTCAGGACTTCTTCGCTGAGAGCGGTATACTCTCAGCCGCGGACATCCGGGAGGAGCTTGGAATTTAATTAGAAGAAGAACACAGTCTGTCTGACCAAAGCGCCTTACCCGCTATAGCCATAGAAGTGAGCTCAACCTTCACCAAGAGCTTCTAAAAGCAGATCTCCATTTTCGGTTAGCTCGTAGTACTTCTGTTGCCGACCACTTTCCCTCTGTTCAGTGACGGCGATCATACCCTCCTCCTCCAGTTCGTTCAGATGCGTATAGATTCCGCCAGATGAAACGCCGATCTCCTCAGCGATTGCATAACCGTGAGCGGGACCATTCTTGAGTTCTCGAAGAATCTTGAGCTTCGTCTCGCCTATCAGACTCATCTCCGAGAAAATTCTATCCGGTTTTTCGTAAGGTATATAAAAGAAATCATAACCGGTTAGAGAATCCAACACACCAGAAATATATTGGTGGTTGGTAACCGAAGTTACATGCGTACTTTTGACCTTACCCAGAACGACTCGATATTTGTTGCTGACGAGTTAGCGAGATCCGATATTCGAAACGAGTCTGTACTCGAATCGATGCTCCACGCGAACCCCCAAGCGATTCTGGATGAGCCAGTGTTTATTTTCGGACGACAACCAGCGGTCGACACTGGCATTCTTGATCTTCTTGCCCTCGACCAGTACGGTAATCTCCTTATCATTGAACTGAAAGTCGGGCAAAGTGGCTCTGGGAGTGCAAGCGAGGAGACCATCCTGAGCCAGCCACAGAACTATGCTCAGTCTCTTGAATCGTACACGTACGACCGCTTGGACGACATCTACCAGGATTACCGGAAGGACATCCAGAGTGGGCGGTGGGCCATTAACGACTCAGCTGTGCCCGCTGACAGCCTCCAATCAGCGTTCGAAGCTGTATTTGGGGAGTCGCTGGAGCCCGACGAGTTCAACCCCGACCAACGGATGGTTATCATAGCTGAGCAAATCACTCCCCAAACCCAACGTAATGCGCGGTATCTTCTGGATCAGGGACTCAACATCCAGTGCATTGAGATTCAGCGGTTCAATTCTGAGATAACTGACCACGCTGTGCTTGCAACGAACACTGTCGTGGATCATCACCTATCGCGCGTACGTCCAGACAGAAAGCTAAATCCAGTATACCCCGATATCGTTCAAGACCTTGTCGCGAGAACGTTTCCAGAACTCCAGTCCGTTGTTGAGGTAGGTGCTTCTGAGACGGCATTTCAAGACATAGAAAGTCACAGACCTCATCTCCGATCGAAGCATCCTGACCATCCCGATGAGTTGGTGTATACCCTGTATCTACGTCCTGTCGAATGGGGATACGTGATCGTCGCCATAGATTACTGGGGCGAGGAGGATGAGACATTGGACACGCTTCGACGGAACGCGGAGCTATTCGAGGAGCGGGGCTTCAAGATTAGTCAAGACCGTACACGGGATCGGATTGTTCGAGCGAACTGGGAAACAGATTCCACAGATGTACTGAGCGATAATGCGTTCTTGGAGGAAGTGGCAAACGAGTTTGTCGAACTCGTCAAGACTGGACATGACGTTTTCAGAGACGCCGGGCGGTAGCTAACGACGGTCTGAAACAACGGTCGGGGTGGTTGGTTGTGCGTCCGGACAGGTATGTCGGCCTCTTTGGTGGGATTGCCGCCCGAATCAGGGGAGCCTGCAACGGGCTGGTCGAGTCGGACTATCTCTCCCGAAGGCAAGAACTGGCCGTCCAAGGGAGAGATCAGAGGCTACGGCCGGACCAGCGTGGCTCGCTACTCACCTTCGGCATAGTACAACATCAGATAGTGAGCTCTATTCATTGTGTGAACCGACAACCCGGGAGAAACTCTTGAGGAGTAGTTTTTAAACGATTGAGTGAGTCGTTCCGTCTATGGCTACTGACGATGAAATCGAAAAAACGATCCTCGGCATTATGTATGATGCTGTGGACGACAACGCGCAAATTCCAACACAACTGAGCTCCCGAAGTTTAGTCGACGCCGTCACAGACACTCTCGATGGTGTAGAGAAAGAGGATGTTTTGTACTTCGTTGAGCGATTCGATGAGTCTGGTCGTATTGACTTTTCAAAACATTCTGATGGACACGGACCAATAAAAGTACAACCTCGACTCGTAGATGAATACGACAAAAGTGCACAGACGATACTATCGGATGGACGAATTGAAGAAGTACTTCTGACACTCTATGAGCACGATAGAGAGAACCGTGGACAGCCAATGTCAGAATCAGAGCTTTTGAATCAAGCTAACATAGACGAGGGTTCTATAAATTCTTCAATTTGGTATTTATATGAATCGGGATACGTGGATGCTACTGTAGATAATCAAGGCTGGCACGGTCCAGCAATCACAGAGTCAGGAAGAAGTTTCTACGAGCGAAAGTACCAATAGAAGGAAGAGATTCGAGGCACCGACCAGGCTGTAGTAACGCGTTCCTCGCCCTTTCGAGATGAGCGTTACCAGATTTGTTCGGCGGCGTCGTTCCGAGTTTCGGCGTCGGAGTGGAGATATTTCATCGTCGTGGTGACGCTCTTGTGACGAAGCTGTTCTTTCGCGTGGTGGGGTCCGATATGATTCGCCCAATAGGTCGCAACCCCGTGACGAATCGAATACCACGTAATCTCCTTATGATCTGGAATGGGAAGATCACCCCCGTCGACAAGTCGGCTCAGTAGGTAGTTGCACGACTTCGAGCTGTACGCAGTCCCTTGCTTCGTGAGCCAGAGTTCATCCCGGCCATGATACTTGTCGTACGTTGCTCGCTCATCCAACCATCGTTCGAGGACTCTCGCTGTGCGCCCCTTGATCGAACAGTTCCAGTGAGCTTCGTTCTTTGTAGACTCGTCCTTGGGAATGTTGAGCTCGTTGTTCTCAAGATTGACCCAGTCAGTGGTGGCCCGACCCACTTCGATGGGACGGAGCCCAGTATCCAACGTCACAGCGATGATCGACGGTTCTTTCCAAGAGTTAGCCTGTTTGAATTGCTCGGGGCCGACCTCGGACTTGGGCACGCCGAGTCGCTGGGAGACGAATGTCTTCAGCCGCCCACGCTCCTCTGAGGACATATCACTATGATAGCTCTTGATTGAGTTGTACTCCAGCGCCGCCTGATAGAGTGGCTTGAAAGCGGTCCGGCGAAGGTAATCACGTTCATCGCCAGTTGCCTGGCTCAGCTCTGGTTTCGGCTCCCAATCGTAATCGGTTCCATGGATGTGATTCAGATACTTGAATAGCCGCTGGACAGCCTTCCCGTAGTGAAGCACGCTTGAATCGGCCATCCCGTCTGAACGGTTGAGGAGTCGGATAAACCGATCCGCGTGGTCAGGTGTAAAACCTGTCGTGTAGGCGTCTTCGTCCTCCCAGAGCCACCGGAAGACAATTTCGAGCTTGTAGTGTGTCGACTGAAGCGTACTCTGTGCGAGGCCCTGGCCTTTCTCTGGATGTTTCCCGTACGAGCCGAGCCACGAGAGTAGCTCCTGTTTGAAGTCGCGGTAATCGTCGACCATGTTGAGCCCGTATGCTTCGAGGTCTTCACGCGACCGTTCGCTAACGAGGGGGAAATCGAATTCCACTGGTTCCGGAGTCGATAGAAGGCCGTCCTGAGGGGTGCCATCACCGGCGGGGAGGTTGTCCAGTGGATCGGGCTGGTTGGTCATCCCTGCACACCCCGTTTTGTTTGTGTGCCATGACACGTTCTCGAATCGCAAGACTGCGCGGCTATCGGGTTGTAGCGTTTTCGTTCGTTATTGGGCATCGTTTGGCTCTCCTGAGAAGGGTGAAATCAGCCGAGAGAGCCTGTAAGGCCGCTGAAGCCTAGGCCGGGATTTGAACCCGGGCTCTCGTCCTTACCAAGGACGCGCTTTACCGCTAAGCTACCCAGGCGCGCTACGATGCGTACACGCCGATTTCCGTCTTCGGCATCCGATTCTACTGCAGTCGCGTATAAATATGTGATGAAACCGCCCGAGGGTGTCGTGTGGTGACGTACCCGATCAATAACGCACGCTTGCGGTTTCCTGGACACTCAGCGGTATAAAGCGCTTGCTGCCGATGGACTCACAGCCGGAATACTGCTATCACATTTCCATTTTCGTGTATCTCAGCGAGCTAAAGCATTATACGAAATACAGGAGAAAAGCCACGGCTTTAGCCGTAGGATGAATCCGTCACTGCTGAATCAAACCATGCTACTGTGACAGGCCGACACCCCGACGTTTAAGAAACACCACTGCTCCATATAAGATATGGACGTGCGGCGTACCGTCCCCGTTGCACTCGACGTAGATAGCGACGACGCCGCACTCCTCGAAGACACCATTGATACGTTCCTCTGGTCGGCGCAGTACGTCGTTGACCACGCCTTCCAAGGCGAATACGTCACCACCAGCAAAACCACGCTGGACGACGCAACCTACGGCGACGTGCGAGAGAAAACGGATGGCTTCAACGGGGGACTGGTGCAAGCAGCGAGGAACAAAGCCGCTGAAGCCTGCAAAAGCGTCGTCGCCCGCTGGAAGCACGGCAAGAAAGCGTCGAAGCCCACCTTCACCAGCCCGCACGTCGTCTACGACCACCGCACAGCAACGTTCCACGATGAGTACGTGAGTCTCGCCACCACGGACGGTCGCATCGAAGCCGACTACGTACTACCTGACGAGGATAGTAACACACCGCACTCGAAGTATCTTTTTTCAAACGAATACGAAACGACGGGTGCGGAACTACACTACCATAACGGCAAATGGACACTTCATATCCACTGCAAGATGGAAGTGGAGTCTGACACGTCGGAACAGGCAACACCTGAGAACGGAACGGTTCTCGGGGTTGACCTCGGCGTGAACACCCTCGCCGTCACCAGCACGGGCACGTTCTGGACGGGCAACGAGTTCGACCACTGGCGCAGAGAATACGAAAAGCGACGTGGCGACCTCCAACAGTGCGGGACGCGGTGGGCACACCAGAACATCGAATCAGTCGGACAGAAGGAAGAAGGTCGGTTCAAACTGCTGCTGCATCGCATCAGCAACGAACTCGTCACTGAAGCCCGTGAGAACGGGTGTTCGGTCATCGCATTTGAGGATTTGACGGACATCCGTGAGCGAACTGGCGCGTCGTGGGGGCACAAGTGGGCGTTCGACCGCTTGTGCAACTACGTTGAGTACAAGGCTGAAGAACACGGTATCGCGGTCGAGCAAGTTGACCCTAAGAACACAAGTCGCCGTTGCTCACACTGTGGCTTCACCCATCCCGACAACCGTGATGGTGAGGCGTTCGAGTGCCTGAAATGCGGGTATGAGAATCACGCGGACTACAACGCCGCGAAGAACATCGGTCTACGGTATCTCCGTCGCATCCAAACCGGCGGCGACGGAGGCGCACCCTTGGGCGTGCGCTTGAACAGCGGGACGCTGAACGTGAATGGAGGCTATTCTCCTGCCTCAGGTGAGGCCAGAACGGGAGTCCATGCTGAATCCCACGACTTGAGTCGTGGGTAGCTCAAGTATTTCGATTCTGCCTACCCGGCGGCACGCCGTGTCGTGGTATCAGGGGTCCGTCGCGGAGCGAACCTGATCGTCGGCGGCGCCGTCACTCGGCGTCGAACCGAGCAAGGCGTCGAGTCCGTCGCCGAACAGCTCTGTGGCGGGCGGCAGCGGGAGTTTGGTCGTCCGTCCGAGTTCCGTCGCGACCTGCATCAGGCGGGGACGGGCCGGGGCGGCATCCGGGGTGACGCCGTCGACAGCCGTGGTGCCAGCGATCACCGCGAGTTCGAGCACCGAGGTCTCCAGCGAGCGGTCGAGGGCTCGCGCGTCTTCGGGCTCGGCGTCGCGCCGGAGCGTCTGGTCGCGCCCGAACGAGCGGACGACGTCGACCGCCGCGTCGGCGGCCTCCGTGCGCGCGAGGAGGTAGAACCCTCGCGAGACGAGGACGTCGGCGGCGAGCACGGCGAGGTTGGGCTCGGTGTGATCGGCGGGGTTGCGGTCGGCCCACGGTTCGTCGTGAGCGAGCGACCGGGTGAGTCGGAGCCCCTCGTAGATGAGCTGGACGCCGGCGCCGCGCTCCGCGACTGGCTCGGTCGGCACCGACTCGTCGACGGCGCGGGCGCTCAGCAGTACGAGCGCACCGGGGGCCATCGAGGCGTCCGCGAGCGCGTCGTCGATCTCCTCGCGGAGCCGTGGCGGCTCGATGTCGGAGACGGCGTCGGTGGCTGCGCGCCGTATCCTCGCGGCGTCGTCCATCACGGCTGGGCTAGGGAAAGGATAGGCAAAGACCTTTGGAAACGCCCGGCGGCGGTTCCGATCGATCGCGCCCTGGCGGCGCCGAACGACGGGTGAGGGAGGGTCCGAGCGACGCACGGCGGACGTCGTGACCGAGCCGAACCGACGCCGGAACCTACTCGGTCGCGGACGATCCACGGGGCGTATGATCGAGACCGAGGCCGAGGGCGAGGTTCTGATGATCCGACTGGCCCGCCCGGAACGCCGCAACGCGCTGACGCCGGCGGCGCTCGACGGGATCGCCGACGCGATCGAGGACGCCGACGAGTCCGTGGCGTACCTGACGGGCGCGGGGTCGGCGTTCTGCGCGGGCGCGGATCTCGACGCCGTGGCTGAGCTTGACGACGAGGTGCGGGCTCGACGGTTCGCCCGGCGTGGCCAGCGCGTCGCGAGGACGATCGAGACGGCCGAGAGCGCGGTGGTCGCCGGAATCGACGGCGCGGCGCGCGGCGGCGGGGTCGAACTCGCGCTGGCCTGCGACGTCCGCGTCGCGACGCCCGCGGCGACGTTCGCCGAACCGGGCGTCACGTTCGGACTGTTCGGCGCCTGGGGCGGCACGGTGCGCCTGCCGGAAGTCGTCGGGCTCGGCGAGGCGATGGACCTGACGCTGTCCGGGCGGGTGCTCGACGCCGATGGCGCGCTGCGCGCTGGCCTCGTTTCGCGCGTGGTCGACGATCCTCGGGCCGTCGCCGAGGAGATCGCGGACAACGACGCTGCCGCAGTACGGGCGGCGAAGCGCCGGCTGCGCGACGATGCCGACCGCGAGACGAGAGAGTGCCGGGAAGCCGACGCGTTCGCGGAGCTCGCCGTCCGACGAGCGGACGACGTGCGGGTACGCGAGCGCGACGAGGAGTGAGGCACCGACCGCAAACGGCGTGGAGCCGACAGGTTTGATACGGGTAAGCCCCCAGTCGGTAGCATGCCAAACTGCGATTACTGCGACGACTCGTTTGCCGACGAGTCGGCGTATCTCGATCATCTGGAGTCCGATCACCGCGGCGAGCTCGGGGCGATCGACCGCCGACGGATCGACGCCGACGACGATGACGATGAGGGGCGCGACCTGGCGCTGTACGCCGTCGGAATCCTCGGCGTCGCGCTGATCACCGGGCTGCTCACCTACATCGTCGTTTCCGGTGCACTCGGCGGCGGAGGCGGCGACAGCGAGCTCGGCGAGCAGGGCGCGGCGCCGAACCCGCCCGGCTTCGACCTCGGACCCGCCGGCGAGGATGAGGTCTACCAGCCCTACGACCAGGCCACCGTCCACTACCACGGCGAGATCAGCGTCACCGTCGGCGGGCAGGAGCTCGACTTCACCCGCTCGGCGTTCCAGCATCCCCGCGCCAGCCCGGCGTTCCACTTCGAGCGGGGTGAGGCGCGCTGGCACGGCCACGCCAGCGGCGTCACCCTGGAGTACGCCCTGGAGACGACGGCCTTCGGCGTCACCGAGAACACGTTCTACTACGACGGGACGCTGTACGACGACAGCGAGGACGGAACGACAGTGCGCTACGAGGTCAACGGCGAGGAGGTCGATCCGGAGACGTACGTGCTCGAGGAGAACGACTACATCGAGGTCGTGGTGAGCAACGGATCGGGGGAGTAACGGACGGTGCAGGTGACGTCCCGAGCGAGTAGCTCACTCGACGCCGACGAGTCGCTCGCTCGATGCTGAATCACTCGACGCTGAGGTGCATCAATGGATCGGGTCGGGCGACGGCGGCATCGCCCGCTTGTGGGCGCTGCGCTCGTACATTTCGCGGACGCGATCGACTGCTTCGACGTCGACGTCAACCAGCCGCGCGGTCGCCGCCGCGGGGACCTCGCCGTCGACGTGCAGCGCCAGGATCGGATCGAGCGTGTCGTACGCGATTCCGAGTTCGTCTTCGTCGGTCTGGCCGCTCCACAGACCCGCCGTCGGCGGTTTCTCGACGAGATCGTCGGGGACGCCGACCGCGCGGGCGAGCTGGCGCACCTGTTGCTTGTAGAGGTTGCCGACCGGGTGACAGTCGACGGCGCCGTCGCCGTACTTGGTGTAGTACCCAACCAGCGCCTCGCTCCGGTTGCCGGTGCCAAGTACCAGCCGGTCTTCGTGGTTCGCCACGAGGTAGTTGAGCACAGCCCGCGTCCGGGCGCGGGCGTTCCCGACGGCGACCTCGTCGTCCTCGCCGTCGGGGTAGGCGTCGACGAACCGCTCGACGATCGGCTCGATCTCGATCACGTCGTACTCGATGCCGAGCTCGCTGGCCACGCGCTCGGCGTCGCTCATGTTGTCCTCGCGACTGACCGTGCCGGGCATCACCAGCCCGCGGAGGCCGTCCTCGCCGAGCGCCTCGACGGCGAGGTGCGCGGTGAGCGTGCTGTCGATGCCGCCCGAGAGCCCCAGCACGGCGCCGTCGGCGCCTGCGGCGTCGACCCGGTCGGCGATGAACGCCGTGATGTGCTCGCGTCTGGTCGCGAGCTCGTCCTCGGAGAAGCGTAGGTCCATTGTTACACCTGACTAGGTGCGTGATCGTCTAAACAACTTTCGAGGGCGAGTTCCCGGACCTACCGAGGGTCTAGAGTGAAGCCCACCACTCGGCCTAGTGTTCTGTCTCCTCGATATACCGTTCAACCCTTTCCTCCGACACCGCTCCCGTCGTTCCCACGTAGTATCCAGCTTTCCAGAACCCGCCACCCCAGAAATATGACTCCCGAATTTCAGGGCGCCGCTCCAGCAATCACTTCCCAGAGTAGGACTCGAACTGCCAAGCGATGTCGGCAAGGCTGTGTTTCGAGTCAGTTTGCAGAAACAGGTGAACGAGGTCGTCCACAATCTCTAACGCCAGAATCTTGTGTCTGAAGTGGTCAGCAGTCTCCCCAAACAACCCTCTCACACCGTCCTCTACCACACCAAGAATCGGGTGTCGATACTTCGTGGATCACACGAAGTGATACTTGCAGAAACTAACCGAATATGCGTGACTACGGTGCCTCTACATCCCGAACCACTACATTTTTGACAGTCTGGATCGAGTATCAAAATATGGGTGAGGAAGCCACGAAGACGATTCAGACGCGCCTTCACGTCGCGTCTGGTGAGCGGTCGTGGCTTCACGATGCCCGCCTCGCATCACGCGAGATATTCAACGACACCATCCGCCTCAAACAACACGGGTACACTCGCACCGAGATACAACGAGAGGTTGACCGCGAAGATTTCCTTCGGAATAATAAGTGCGCGGTCGTTGGCAAAGCCCTCCAGACGTGGGATTCCTACCAGTCACTCAAACAGTGGTGGGAGAATCAAGACGACCCCGCTGGAGGGAAACCGACGCCGCCGAGTACGGACAAGTCGGGTTCGTACCCGCTCTTGATGGCGCACACGGAAGGCTACCGCCTCACCGTGGACGACGACACGAACTGCGTCCAGTTCCGCATCAGCCCGAAACCTTACAAAAAGGTGACCGGCCATCTGCAGGGGGAACCGGACGCAATGGACGATCTTCGAGACGCCATCACATCGGATGGGGTGGATGTGGGGCAGGCCGAACTCCTGTGTCGCGATGGCGTGTACTACCTACACGTCACGGTCACACGCGAGTTCGACGTGCCCGACCCCAACACTGCCGAGACGCTCGTCGGCGTGGACATCAACGAACGTAACGTTGCGCTCACTGCCCTTGACCGCGACACGATGCGGACGAAGGGAACGCTCGTGCTTGATTATGGACGAGTCAAGCAGGAACGCCAACGCTACCACACCATCACCACTCGCTGTCAGGAACACGGCAAGACGAGTATCCACCGGAAACTCGGTGACAGGGAAGAACGATTCACCGAGTGGGTGTTCCATCGTCTCTCCCGTGCTGTCGTGGAGTTCGCAGAACAGTTCTCGAACCCGGTCATCGTATTCGAGGATATGAGCGGTATCCGCGATGAAATCAAGTATGGCACGTATCTGAACCGTCGGTTGCACAAACTCCCGTTCCACAAGTTCGAGACGTTCGTCTCGTACAAAGCGACATGGCGGGAGATCCCCACTGATACGGTGGCCACCTACTACAATTCGCAGACGTGTTCGTGCTGTGGTGAGCGTGGATATCGGCAGGGACGGCGGTTCCGGTGTCCGAACGATGAGTGTGCTGTGGTGCAAGACCATGCTGACCGGAATGCGTCAGTGAACATCGAGTGGCGTGAGAAGGCGAAACTCGATGGTAGCGATACGAATTACCGGACTCATAAAACCCAACCACAGGTTAGGTTGGTGCGTCTGTCCGGGTCGGGGCGCGTAAGCCGCCCAACCTCATCCCGCTCGCTTGCCGAGCAGGGAGTGCTAGCGCACGGCTGAGGGAACTACAAAAGCCTCGGGCCACCGCGCCCGAGGCTGTTTATTAGCTGTCCGTTACGCGCAAATATCAGGGATGTCTGGACACTAAACATGCGCGGTCATCGAGGCCGTCAAAGAAAGTTTGAGGAGTCCGCGCGCCAGGATTTACGGGCGTCGAGTCGGATTGTTAGAGTATGGACCCGGACGTGCAACGGACGGTCGCGGCCTGGGCGGTGCTCGTGCTCGGGTTCGTCGGCTGCGGCGTCATGTTTACGCTACTCGACGGTGCTGACGCCGGCACGGTGCTCGGAACGTACGCGTTCGCGATCGCGATGGCGGTCGCCGCCGGCGCGGTGCCGCTTCCCGGCGTTCTCGGCCGCTTGCACCCGCTCGGAGACTGACGATCGGCCGACGGAAGCGCTACGTTCAAGTGCGGGCGTCCTCAAGCAATTTTCGAGCGCCGGTGGTCTAGTGGTAGGACATGAGCTTCCCAAGCTCATAGCCCGGGTTCAATTCCCGGCCGGCGCACTTCTGCGAGGCCGTCGCGAACGAAGTGAGCGACTGCTCGAAGCGACGTCTCGCTTCGGTGAACGGGCACGAGAGCTGTGTACGCGGAGCGGGGACCCCGGACAGGCCACGAAGCAACGACGGATAGCTGGCAGCAAAATCATAGCCGCTTTGTGTCTCACACGGCTGTAGTTGGGTAAGAATGGTACACGTCAGCGTCATCGGATGCGGAAATATGGGAAGCGCCCTCATTCGAGGCTTGTCTCGGACCGGTAAGCACACGATCACGGCCTGCGACGTCGACGAATCGGCGCTCGAGGCGGTCGATGAGTACTGCGCGACGACCACGACGGACCTCGCGACCGCGGCCGAGTCGCCGGTCGTGTTCGTCGTCGTCAAACCCGATCTGACTGCGGCGATCGTCGACGACCTCGACCTTGCGGACGACCAGACGCTCGTCTCGATCGCCGCGGGCGTCTCGACCGACGCGCTCGAACCGCGGACGGACGCCCGCGTCGTGCGCGTCATGCCGAATCTCGCAGCCGCGACGGGGGACATGGCGGCAGCCGTCGCCGGCGACGAACTCACCGACGACGTCGCCGAGCTGCTCGACGACGCCGGCGTGTTCGTCGAGGTCGACGAGGATCGGATGCACACCTCGACCGCGGTCAACGGGAGCGGCCCCGCGTTCGTCTTCTATCTGATCAAGGCGATGATGGACGCCGGCATCGACAGCGGGTTGAACCCCGAGGAGGCGAAGATCCTCGCCGCACAGACGTTCAAGGGCGCCGCCGAGACGGTGCTCCGCTCGGAGGAATCCATTGACCAGCTCATCGAGGACGTCTGTTCGCCGAAGGGAACGACCATCGAAGGAATGGAAGTGCTTCGAGAGAGCACCATCGACGAGACGGTCGCGGACGCTGTCGCCGCCGCGGAGCGGCGATCCGAGGAACTAGCCGGGGAGGCTGACGATGAGTGAGACGTTCGAGCTGACCGAGACCGTCGATGCGGACAACGTCGACGAGGCCCGACGGCTCGCGGCGAGTGCCGAACTGGTCGTGGTCAAAGCGGGGACGAACTCGTTGACCGACGAGCAGTCGAATCTCGACGAGACGAAAGTGAACAAGCTCGTCGAGGACGTGATGGACCTCCGCCGACAGGGGAAACAGGTCCTGCTCGTGTCGTCGGGAGCAGTCGGCGCGGGGAAGGGGCTGGTCGACCTGACCGACGAGACGGTCGAGGAGTCCCAGGCGCTGTCGACGGTGGGCCAATCGCAGCTCATGCGCCAGTACACGGAGAGCTTCGAGCGGTTCGACCAGACCGTCGCGCAGCTTCTCCTGACGGAGAACGACCTCGACGATCCGGACCGGTTCACCAACTTCACGAACACCGTCGAGACGCTGCTCGAGTGGGACATCGTGCCGATCATCAACGAGAACGACGCCGTCGCGACCGAAGAGCTTCGCATCGGCGACAACGACATGCTGTCGTCGTCGGTCGCGATCGGCGTCGACGCGGACCTGCTGGTCACGCTCACCGACGTCGACGGCGTGTACACGGGGAACCCGAAGCACGATCCGGCGGCCGAGCGCATCGACGCCGTCGGGAGCAACTACGGGGCGGTCCAGGAGCTGGTCTCGGAAAGTTCGTCGGAGTCGTTCGGCGGCATCCAGACGAAAGTGTCCGGTGCGCGCTCCGCGAGCGAGCACGGCATCCCGGCGATCATCGCAAAGTCTACCGAGGACGACGTGTTAGACAAGATCAGCGCCGAGAAGACGGTCGGGACGCTGTTCGTCCCGATAAACAACGACGGAGATCACGAGGACGATGACTGAGAAATCGACCGAAACGAAAGTCGAAGAGGCACAGACGGCCGCGCTGCAGATCGCGGGGCTATCCGACGAGGCCCGATCGGACGCGCTGGAGTCGATCGCGGACGCGATCGACGCGAACCGCGAGGAGATCCTCGCGGCGAACGAGAAAGACGTCGCCGAGGCCGAAGAGCTCCTCGAAGCCGGCGAGTACACGCAGGCGCTCGTCGACCGGCTCGAGCTCTCGCCCTCGAAGCTCGAGAGCATCACGGACATGGTCCGGAGCGTCGCCGCACAGGACGACCCGCTCGGAACGACCCAGACGGCCCGGGAGCTCGACGAGGATCTGGAGCTGTACAAAAACACCGTTCCGATCGGCGTCGTCGGGACGATCTTCGAGTCCAGGCCCGACGCGCTCGTCCAGATCGCCTCGCTCTGTCTGCGATCGGGGAACGCGGTGATCCTCAAGGGCGGCAGCGAGGCGAGCCACTCGAACCGCGTGCTCTTCGAGCTGATCGAGGAGGCGACGGCCGACGTGCCCGACGGCTGGGCGCAGCTCATCGAGGCGCGCGCCGACGTGGACACCGTCCTCGGGATGGACGACTCGATCGACCTCGTCATGCCGCGCGGTAGCTCCGAGTTCGTGAGCTACATTCAGGATAACACGAGCATCCCGGTCCTCGGGCACACGGAGGGCGTCTGTCACGTCTACGTCGACGAGGACGCCGACCTCTCGATGGCGACAGACATCGCGTACGACGCCAAAGTGCAGTACCCCGCGGTGTGCAACGCCGTCGAGACGCTGCTGGTCCACGAAGACGTCGCCGAGGAGTTCCTGCCGATGATCGCCGAGCGGTACGAGGACGCCGGCGTCGAGATGCGCGGTGACGAGGCGTCACGAGCGATCGTGTCGATGGAGGAAGCCAGCGACGCCGACTGGGAGACCGAGTACGGCGACCTCGTCGTCGCCGCCAGGGTCGTCGAATCGCTCGGCGAGGCGACCAACCACATCACGACGTACGGCTCGAAACACACCGACTCGATCGTGACCGACGACTCGGATCGCGCCGCCCGGTTCATGCGGAGCCTCGACTCGGCCAGCGTGTTCCACAACGCCTCGACGCGCTTCGCCGACGGCTACCGCTACGGCCTCGGCGCCGAAGTCGGGATCAGCACCGGAAAGATCCACGCGCGCGGTCCCGTCGGCCTCGAAGGGCTCACCACGTACCAGTACTACCTCGAAGGCGACGGGCAGGTCGTCGGGACGTACGCCGGCGCCGACGCGAAGCCGTTCGTCCACGAGGACTTCGACGGCTCGTGGACGCCGGGGTCGCTGTCCGACCGATAGATCTCGCGACCGATCGCCGAACGGGAGACGCCGCGGTTCAGCGCAGCCGCTGAGGGGAGCACCGCGACGAGACTGGCGCTACGTCGTCCGGCCGAGACAGTGGTCGATGTCTTCGAGCGACTTCATCTCCAGCACGTTGTAGGTAGCACCGATATCGTCGGCGACGGACCGGAAGTCGACGAGCGGGTCGTGGTCGTCGGCAGTCCCGTCGTTGTCGTGGAGGTGAGCGACGTGGATTCGATCGCTGAAGCGGTCGACGAACGCCTCGAAGGAGACGTCGCTGGCGTTGGCGTGGCCGACGTCGAGCGTCAGCCGGAGGTGCTCGGTGTCGACGTCGAGATCGGAGAGAAACGCCGCCAGGCGATCCGGCGTCGCCGTGTTGCGCCAGACTGAGTCCTTCTCGCGCTGGTTTTCCAGGCAGAGCGGCACTTCGACGGACGCCGCGTACCGGGCGCACTCCTCGATCGACGCGATCGCCTGCTCGCGGGCGTGGCGCTGGACGCGCTCGGGGTAGCGGCGACGGGCGGCGCCGCCGTGGACGACCACGCCGCCGGCGTCCGCCGCCGCGGCCATGTCGAGCGAGTGCTTGACGCCGTCGACGGCCGCCCGGCGGAGCCGTTCGTTGACGTTCCCGAGCGCGCAGTCCATATGCGGGGCGTGAAACGTGAACGAGACGCCGTACTCCTCGCGCAGCGCTGGCAGTCGGTCGACGACCGTTTCGTCCCGAACGTCCAGATAGCCCTGTCGGAGCTCGACGTGGTTCAGCCCGCGGTCCGCGAGGAACGCGACGAACTCCTCGACCGAACGGTCGAATCGGATATCGAGCGACGCGCCGAAGCGCGGCGTCCGGCGGTTACTCATCGCGGTCGGACGCCGAGGCGTCGATTAGTCGATCGCCCTCGAGTTTGGGAACCACGGACCGCCGGTTGATGTCGGTCGCGAACTCGTAGAGGTCCCGCTGGCGAGTCTCGTGTTTCTCCGCGTAGTCGTGACCCTTGCTCGTTTCCAGCAGCTTGGCGAAGTGCTCGCGTTCGGCGTCGCCGAGCGGCTCCTCGCGGAGGTAGCGGTCGATGACGACGGCGCCGAGCAGATCGTCCATCGTCGAGACGCCGCCCGAGCCGCAGCTGACGAGGAACGTTTCGCGGTCGCGCCCGCGCAGGTAATCGGCGATCGCGGCGGCGTTGGTGTACCCGCCCACGAACACCTCGACGTCGTCGCCGCCGCGGCGTCGCAGCCGCGCGACGGCCGTGCCACCGTTCTTCGAGGTCATGCTCGTCGGACGTCCCTCGACCGAGAGCGTGTGGGCGTAGCTGGGCGAGTTGAAGAAGTCGTACCCCTCCTCGGGGTCGTACTCATCGGTCTTGCTGCCGCCGATGAGCGCGTCGGGATGGCGCTCCCGGTAGGCGAACTCGTCGCCGCGCTCGTCGGTAATGTGGACGTACTCCGCGCCCAGTGCCAGCAGTTCGGCCACCGTCGTCGAGAAGTGGGTCACGTCGATGACGACGTAATCGCCGGCCTCGGGGACGGCGGGAACGGAATCGCGACCCTCGACGAGCCGGGAGCGAAACGACAGCTGTGCGGACGTGCTGAGTGCCATCACCGAGAGCTCGTTTCTTTCGCTTGAAGAACTATTATAATAGTGCTACTGACGCCACAGTACCCGCGGTTCAAGAGCCGTACGCCTCCGTACTGTCCCTCGAAGCGACGTATTCGAACATATTAATATTACAAACAGTCAAATATGGAAACAGAAATGGTCACCTGTATCGATGTCCACTACATCGGCGGCGAACTCCGGGTGGCTATCGTTCGACAATCAAGACATGATGGTGTTCATCCTCGTCATGTCGCTGACGGGGCTCCAGAACGCGTTCACGGAAATCTTGCCCGAGTTCACGCTCGGGCCGCTCGAACTCGGTGTCGGCGAGTTCCTGTTCATCCCGATCGTTCTCGTCCTCCTCTTCCGGACGTTCTGGGCGGCGCTCGCGGTGCCGGTCGGTGAGATCGTGTTCGGCGAGATCCTGCTGGGCGAGTTCAACGGGCTCGGTGCGATCGAGGGGCTGTTACTGATCACCGCCTGTTACTACTTCGCGGCGACGCTGCTGCAGGACCTCGAGAACAGGACCCAACTCGCGATCGTCGTGTTCCTCGCGGAGGCGCTCGAGGAGTTCTTCGCGATGTGGATCGACGTCGGGAAGGTGTACATCGGCGTCGAAGAGCTCGAAGCCGTTCCGGGGCTCCCCGAGAGCATCCTCGTGCTCGAAGCGGTCGACTTCGCGACGCAGATGGTCATCACCGGCCTCGTCTTCGGCGTCATCCCGGCGCTGTACCTGTATCCGAAGCTCCACGGGAAGGTCGAGCCGCTGCTGGGCATGGAGCCGTTCGAGGGCGAACGCGGCGCGTCGATGCTCGGCGGGTTTTCGATCAAGCGGTTCGCGGCGATCCTGATCGCCTTCCCGCTGGCGCTGGGCGCCGAGGCGGCCAGCGAAACCGGCGGCGGCATCAACGTCGTCTGGGAGCCCGAGTTCCTCGAAATGTACGGACAAAGCTTCATGATCGTGCCGATCGTCGTGACCGCGGTCGTCGCCGTCGTGGCGTGGATGACCGCGAAGCAACAGAACGCCTGAGGCCCAGCGATGACGACCACACGCGACGCCGGCATTGACGTCGAGGGACTGTCGTTCCGGTACCCGGGGAGCGACGAGTGCGTGCTGCGGAGCACCGACCTCCGGATCGATCCCGGCGAGTTCGTCGCCGTCCTCGGTGGGAACGGCTCCGGAAAGACGACGCTGTGCAAGGCGTTCAACGGTATCATTCCCCACTTTTACGAGGGCGAGTTCGACGGGGAGGTGACGATCGCCGGCCGGGATACTCGCGAGGCGTCGGTGTCTGACCTGTCGACGCACGTGGGCTACGTGTTCCAGGAGTTCGACAACCAGCTCGTCAGCCCCACCGTCTTCGAGGAGGTTGCGTTCGGGCCGGTGAACCACGGTCGCGACGATTACCGCGAGCGCGTTCACCGGACGCTATCGTTGCTGGGCCTCGACGGCATGGACGACCGCTTCGTCTGGGAGCTGTCCGGCGGGCAGAAACACCTCGTCGCCCTCGCGGCGGCGCTCTCGCTCGACCCGGAGATTCTCGTCGTCGACGAGCCGGCCGCCCAGCTCGACCCGGTGAACGCCCGCGAGACGTACGACCACCTCGCCCGACTCAACGACGAGCACGGCAAGACCGTCGTCACGATCGAACATCACACCGAGTTCATCGCCGAGTACTGCGACAGCGTCGCGCTCGTCGAGGACGGCTGCGTCGCCTGGAAGGAGCCGGTCGACGTCGCGCTCAACCGGCTTGAGGACATCCGGGCACAGGACGTTCACCCCCCACAGGTCACCCGCGTCGCCGAGCGGCTGTTCGACGACAACCGCGATCTGCCGGTGACGCTCCGCGACGGTGTCCGGCGGTTTTCGGCGCTCGATTTTGACGGCGGCACGAAGGGTGACCAGACACTCGACGGGGGCGAATCAGGTCACCGAGGCGAGTCGCCAGACCGAAAGAGATCGTCGAACGATGGCGGCGACCCGATCGTCTCGTTCGAGAACGTCTCCCACTCCTACCGGACGCTCCGGGAGGGCGACGAGCAGGTGCTCAACGGCCTCTCGCTGGAGTTTCGTGCGGCGGATCGGATCGCGCTCGTCGGGAGCAACGGCGCCGGCAAGTCGACGCTGCTCAAGCTCGCTACCGGCGTCGAGAAGCCGAGCGAAGGCACGGTAACCGTCGACGGCGTCGACACCGCCGGGGTGTTGCCCGAACAGCTCGCCGAGGATGTCGTCTACGTGCACCAGAATCCCGAGGAGATGTTCATCGAGGACGAGGTCCGGGCCGACGTCGCACACTACCTGCGCGAACGCGGCGTCGACGGCATCGAGGAGCGGGTCGACGACGTGATCGAGTTCTTCGACCTCGGAGCGCTCCAGCACCGCGACGGGCGGCTCCTCAGCGTCGGCCAGCAGCGCCGCGCCTCGCTGGCGATCGGACTGGCAACCGACCCGTCGGTCGTCCTCCTCGACGAGCCCACCGGCAGCCTCGATCTGGCGAGCCGCGAAGAGGTCGGACGAACCATCGAACGGGCGGGCCAGCGCGTCGAGACGGTGGTGATCGCCACGCACGATCTGGAACTCGCCGCCGAGTGGGCGACCCGCGTCGTCGTCCTCGACGGCGGGCAGGTCGTCGCCGACGGACCGCCAGAGCGGGTGTTTTCGGCGGTCGACGTGCTGCAGCGGGCGAACCTCAGGCCGCCGCAGGTCGTCCGCCTCAGCGACCTACTGGGGCTGTCGCCGGTCGCGCTCACCGTCTCGGAACTGGCCGAACGGCTGGGAGCAGTGGAAACCCCGCCCGCCGCGACGCCGGGGGCTGGCCGATGACGTATCTCGACGGCGTCCGGGACGCGGCGTCGGTCGACGCGATCAAGACCGACCTGCTGCGGACCGCCTACGAGAACGACGGCTCGCTCCTGCATCGGCTCGATCCCCGCGTATTGCTGCTGTGGTACGGCGTCTTCCTGTTCGTCCCGTGGCTCTTCTACGACCTCGGGGTGTTGCTGGCGCTGCTGGCGTTCGTCTCGGCGCTGGCGTTCGTCTCGCGCGTGAGCGTCTACCTCGTCGGACTGATGGCGTTCAGCGTTGCGACGAGTATCGCGTCCTACGTCGTCGTGACGGCCTTTACCGGCGATCCCGTCGCCGCGATGCGGGCGCTGCTCCCGTTCACGCTCAAGCTGACGATTATCTCCGTGTCGAGCCTCGCGGTCTTTTCGAGCATGAGCCCGAAGACGCTCGCGCGGGGCCTGCTCAGCCTCGGCGTCCCCCGGCAGTTCACGTTCGTGATCGCGTACGGCTACCGGATGCTGCCGGTACTGTTCCAGGAGTACCACGACCTCGTGAACGCGTTCCGGCTGCGCAGCGCCGCGCCCGACTCGCCGGGGCGATTCAAATGGCGTCACTACGCGTACCTTCTGAAGCTCTCGATGAAAGCGTTCTACCCGATGATCTTCAACGTCGCGAAGCGAAGCCGGGTCACGGTCGAAGCGATGGAGGCGCGTGGGTTCTCCCGCTCGCTGGAAAGCGAGAAGAGTCGCGAGCTGCAGCTCGAAGAACTGGAGGTTCGGTGGTTCGACGTGACCTTTTTCGTCGGCTCGCTCGCGCTGGTCGCGGTGATCGCGATTCTGCTCTGATCGCCGCGCTTGTACATCGCGGACGCGGCTCCGGCAACCACAGACGGCGGAGAGGACAGACGCCACGCTTTTGCCGTCCAATCGACCACTTCTCGCCAATGACCGATATCGAGGACGCAGCGGACGCCATCCGAGCGGGCGAGCTGGTCGTCTACCCGACCGAGACCGTCTACGGCCTCGGCGCCGACGCGCTCGACGCGGACGCCGTCGAGCGTGCGTTCGAGGCGAAGGGCCGCCCGCGCTCGAACCCGATGTCGCTGGGCGTTCCGGACGTCGAGACCGCCGCGAAGTACGTCGATCCGACCGAGCGCGAGCGCGAGTTCATGCGCGAGTTCCTGCCGGGCCCGGTGACGGTTGTCTGCGAGCGGCGTCCCGAGGTACCGGACGTGCTCACGGCCGGAAAGGATCGGGTGGGAGTGCGCGTACCGGACCACGAACTGGCGCTCGAACTGCTGGAGGCGGTCGCGCCGACGCCGATCACCGCGACCAGCGCGAACGTCAGCGGGCGGGCGAGCGTCCTTCGAGCGGACGATCTCGACGACGAGATCCGCGATGCGGTCGCGGCCGCGCTCAACGGCGGCGAGACGGCGGGCACCGAGAGCACCGTCGTCGACGTGAGCGCCGGGACGATCCACCGGCGGGGCGCGATGGCCGACGAGATCGAGGCGTGGCTCGACGAGCACTGACGGTGAAGACGAGTGCTGACGACGGAGGCGCTGCCAGCGCCGTGACCTCGACAGCTATCCGAACCCCAGCATCGAGCGCAGCGTGCGCGTCCGGACGCCGCACTGCTCGGCGTACTCGCACGAGTCGCACTTGGCGTCGTCGCGCAGGCGGGGCGGCGGGCCGTCGATCGATTCGAGGGTGCGGATCGCCTTCCGATAGCGCGCCTTCCGCCTGACCGTGAGATCGATCGCCCGGACGACGCCGTGAGCCGGGTACTCCACGTACGCGCGCTCGATCGGCCGTTCGCGCTCCCAGGCCAGCGCCTTCGCGGCGGCGACGGCGTGAACCGACTGGGATTCCCAGACGCCCTGCTCGGGCGGGGTACCGGCGGAAATCATCGAGGGGCGCGGCGGATCGGCGAGAATTTTGTGGACGACGCCGCGGCACTCCCGGCCGGTCAGGAGAGCGTTGCGCTCGGCGGGATGAGCGATGTCGTCCCAGTCGTCCAGCCGACACCGGGCGCGTTCGAGGTTCTCGCGGAAACGCTCGGGGGAGACTGCGATCGGCTCGTCGGCGAGGTCGTCGTCGGCCGCGCCCGGCGGGTTGTCAGCGGCGTCGAGCAGCTCGTCGTACCGGAACGCCAGTTCCCGGCGACGCTCGACCTCGGGCGGCGGCGATCGGTCGTCGTCGCGGCGGGCGTAGTAGAGCTTCCGGGGACAGTACGCCGCGAGCCGGAGGTCGCTGAAGGCGTGGCGGGACATGCAGGGCTCTCGGCGCGGGATCGGGTGTCAACTACCCCACCCTACTTCGCTCACCCGGAGGGGTTCGCTCGTAGAGGGAGGGGCTTGTCCATGAGCTCGGCCTCGAACCCGTCCGGGTGGGCGCTGAATCCGCCACTTGGCGTCACCGTTCCAGACTTCAGGGCAAGTTGACTGTTGCCCGTCCGCCGAGACGACTGTTGGCCCCGACGGACATACCGCATACCGATGTTCTTCGCGGCGTTGTAGTCCGCGTTCGCTTCCGACTCGCACTTCATACACTGGAAGTCAGTACGAGTCGGCCGATTATCGTTGGCCGTGAATCCACACTCGGCGCACCGCGTAGACGTGTACGCCGAACCCACTTGCTTCACCGAAACACCGACTGCTTCGGCCTTGTACTCCACCTGTTCGTACAGCGTTCGGAACGCCCACGTGTGGCCCCATGACGCGCCCGTGCGGTCGCGGATGTGGGTCAGATCCTCGAACGCGATAACGTCGCACTCGTACCGGAGTGCTTCGTCCACGATAGCGTTCGACGCCCGGTGGAGTACGTCCCGAACGTATCGAAGTTCACGGTCACTCGACTGTTCGAGCGTTCGGTGGGCGCTTCGCGTCCCGGTCTGTTGGAGGCCGGCGCGTACTTTCTCGAACTCGCGGAGATTGTGAGTTAGTTCCCGTCCGCTGACAAAGTGAGCAGTGCTGGTAACGGCGAGGTTTTCGATCCCGAGGTCGACCCCGAGGACCGTTCCGTCCTCGGCGGTATCCCGTTCGGCCTCTGTCTTGGGTCGGCGGAAGCCAATATGCAAGAAGTAGTCGCCATTACGGGCGGTGAGCGTACTTTCCGTGACGCTCCACACATCCGAGTCGAGGTACTGCCGCTGGTACCCATCATCGGCGTCGGGGAGGGCAAGCGGACACCGGACGCGACTCTCCGTGGTAGATAGGGAGACGGTATCATCATCGAACAGCGTCAGGGTCCGGGTGTCGTATTTTACTGTCGGTGCGGTGAACGTGGGCTTGCTGACTTTCTTACCGTTCGAGCGACGTTCGAGACAGCCGGTGACGGCTTGGGCGGCTTGGTGTGTGGCGAGAATCGCGTGCTGACTCCCGAGATCGGTGTCTTCGCGCACGGTGTCGTAAGCGAGGGGCTGTACGTCGCTCTTGGCGTTACACTTGCCCCACGCCATGTCCGTGGCGAGTTGACATCCACGCTTCCACTCGGAGATCGTCGCTTCGAGGAGGGCGCGTTGCTCGTCCGTGACTTCGAGACGAGTGATTGCCGTCCGACGCACGTAGTCGTCTGCCACAGCATCAATGTAGACTCGTGGCTATTTATAGGCCATTGTTTGTTCCCTGCACGAACGCACTCCTCCCCTTCTACTCGCTCCCTTCGGTCGCTCCTTGAGGAAGGGGACTCCGCGCTACCGCTTCAGTTGAACCTGCCGACGAGATCGAAACTGGTCGCGAAGAAATTCAGAACGAGACGTCGGTCTCCATCCCCTCGGTGGCGTCCTCGAGCCCGTCCTGCTGGACGTCCTCGGTGATGCGCTCCGAGAGATCGGAGTCCGCGAGGATGCTGTCGAACTCGTCGCGGTATCGGTCGTTGGCCTGCCGGGACTCGTTTTCGGCGTCGACGACCCGGCGATAGCGTCTGACCGTGGACTCGCTGACGTCGAAGCGCTCGGCGAGTTCGGCCGTCGAGGCGTCGTCGGCGAGCGCCCGACGGAACGCGTCGAACTCGAAGGGCGTGTCGGTATCCCGGTCGCGCACGAGGTGCAGGTTGAGCCGGGCTCTGACGACCGTCGTGCGCGACGCGTCGAGCGCGCGGGCGATTTCGGCGTCCGAGTCGCCGTCGTAGAACCGTTCGACGAGCTGGCAGAGCTGCTCGGTCGAGAGATCGGTATCGAACTCGTAGCGCTCGCGCATGCTCTCGATCACCCCCTCGACCCGCTCGTCGACGTCCTCGCGGTCGGCGTCCGCGAGCGAGCCCCGCGTGTCCTCCTGGGACTCCGTGACGGTATCCTCGTCCGTCACGTCGATGAAGATGTCGCGGAGCTCTTCGGTCTTCTCGTCCATCGGTACGGTACGTATCAACGTGAGGGAGTAAAAAACCTTGTTGACGATAGACCATCAGGATGGGGCACCGCCGACGGTAAGTCCGGAGCAGAGCGACGACCGAGCAGAGCGACCGAACCACTTGCGTAAACCGTAGCGTTCATCGTGGTTGACGTAGATCCCACAGCCATGCAACAGACGGACGAGCAGGTCGAGCTGGTCGACGAGGAGTACGTCGTCGGACTGAGCGGCGCGGCGCTGTTCGCTGCGCTGACCGGAGCGCTCGCGTACGTCGCGATCCCGTATCCACTGTCACCCGCACCGGTGGCGCTACAGGTGCTTGGGATCTTCCTGATGGCCGTATTTCTGGGCGCGAAGTGGGGCGGGCTCTCGGCGACGCTGTACGTGATTGCAGGTGGACTCGGGGCGCCGATCTTCGCGGGCGGTGGCGCGGGGGTCGGAACCCTGCTCGGGACGACCGGCGGCTACCTCTGGTCGTACCCGATCGCGGTGGTGCTGATCGGTTGGCTCGCGTACGGGAAACTCGGTATCGGCTCGCCGTCGAGCACCGGAACGACGCGGCTCGTCGGCGCGCTGGCGGCCGGGACGCTCGTGATCTACGCGCTCGGAACGGCACAGATGATGGTCGTCAACCAGCTGGCGCTCGTCGAGGCGGTCATCGCGGGCGCGGTCGTGTTCTTCCCCGCCGAGGCCGCCAAGATCGCCGCCGTGATCGCGGTCGTCCGGAGCGGCGCCGTCCCCGACTGGTCGGCCGACGGCCTCGCGAACCGCGGATGATCGAGACGCGCGAGCTCGTCTGCCGGTACGGCGACGCGACGGCGCTCGACGGCGTCTCGCTGATGATCGCGGACGGCGAGTTCGTCGTGCTGGCAGGCGCCAACGGCAGCGGCAAGACGACGCTCATCCGGCAGTTCAACGGGCTTGAGACGCCGGACGAGGGCGACGTGCTGGTCGACGGAACGCCGGTCGCGGACGATCTGGTCGGCGCGCGCAGGCGCGTGGGGATGGTGTTCCAGAACCCGCGCGATCAGTTCGTCGCCGCGACGATCGGCGAAGACGTCGCGTTCGGGCCGCGAAATCTGGGCCTGAGCGAGGACGAGATCGATCGTCGGGTCGGCGACGCGCTGGCGGCGGTTGGCATGGAAGGCCGAGGGAACGAGCGGATCGATCGACTCTCGGGCGGCGAGCAGGAACGCGTCGCGATCGCCGGCGCGCTGGCGATGGAGCCCGATCATCTGGTGCTCGACGAGCCCTTTACCGGGCTGGACGAACCGGCTCGATTGTCAGTGCTCGATAGGTTGGAGAAACTGCGCGCCGAGGGAGTCGGAATCGTCGTCGTCACCCACGACCTGCGCGACGTGCTGGCGCTGGCCGACCGCGTCGTCGCGCTCTCGGATGGACGGATCGCGGCCGACGTCGAAGTCGACGGCGGGGACGACGACCGGGTTAGGGACGCACTCTCGGGACTCGGCATCCGGGTTCCCGAGCCGAGATTGGACGCTGCGGGGCGATCACCCGCCGATCGCCGATGTTAGCCTACGAGCCCGGCGACTCGCCGGCCCACCGGTTGGACCCTCGGACGAAGCTCGCCGCCCAGTTCGGCTTCGCGATCGCGGCGTTCGGTCACGGCGGGCCCGAGGCGCTGGCTGTGCTGACTGTGATTGCGCTGGCGGCGCCGGCGAGCGCGGGGCTATCGCCGATCCGGGCGCTCGCTGCGTTCCGGTTCGTGCTCGTGATCCTCCTGTTCGCACCGCTGATCGCCGCCGCGACGCTCGGCCCGCCGTGGATCGACGTCTCGGACGGCGCGACGTCCGCGCTGGCGAGCTACAGGGTCGTCCTCATCTTGCTCGTCAGCGCCGCGTACGTCGCGTCGACGCCGGCCCGCGACTCGCGGACGGCGATCCAGTGGCTGCTGCCGGGGCGGATCGGCGTCACGCTCGGCGTCGGCGTCGGACTCGTGTTCCGCTTTTTCCCGGTGCTGCTGGCCGATCTGCGGTCGATCCGCGACGCGATAGCCGCGCGGGGTGGGGATCGAGGCTCGTTCGTCGACCGCGCGCGGCGCATCGGCGTCCGCGGCGTCGACCGGACGTTCCAGCGGGCAGACCGGCTGGCGGTGGCGCTCCAGGCCCGCTGTTTCGCGTGGAACCCGACGCTGCCGACGCTGTCGTTCGGCGCGCGGGACGTGCCGGTGCTGGCGCTCGCGGTCGGGCTGGCGATCTCGCCGCTGCTGTGACTCGGGTGCCGCGGGGGGTGTACGACCTGATTGAACGCGAAACGAGTTGTAGATTCGCGCAAGACGTGACGGGGATCGCTCGGCGAGTTCGGAGCAAGATTTAACTCGCAGGTGTCCGCGTGATAGTACATGATAGATAGTCGTGACCACGATGTACTGTCGTGGGGCAGGACGGATTCGATCCGGGAGCGTGATCGGCTGTGATACCCAGTGTCGGAGCCGGCGATGCGCTGATCGTCGCCCAGTCGGGCGGCGACGTGACCCGGCCGACGTTCTTCGAGATCGGCTACGTCGGGAAGGCGATCTTCTACATGCTCGCGGCGGTGGCGATCCTGATCTTCCTCTACGGCGTCTACGAGCGATTTTCGCGGTACGCCCGCGGGAGCGACGATCGCCGGGAGCGCCTCGCGGACTTGCCCGGCCGGTTCGTCGACGCGGTGACGATCGTCGGCTCCAATCGCTACCAGTTCGACCGGGACCTGACGGCGGGCGTGATGCACGCCTTCATCATGTGGGGCTTTCTCACCCTGCTGATCGGGACGACAATTCTCGGCGTCGACATGGACTTCTACCGGCCGCTGACCGGCGAGTCGTTCTGGGTGGGCGAGTTCTACCTGGCGTACTCGTTCGTGCTCGACGCGATGGGGCTGCTGTTCGTCGTCGGCGTCGGGATGGCACTGTACAAGCGCTACTGGCGCCGCTCGGAGCGGCTCTGGGGCAAGCACACCGGACTGGAGGACGACCTGTTCGTCTGGACGCTGTTCGTGCTCGGCGTCGGCGGCTACCTGCTCGAAGGCGTCGGCATCGTCGGGCGCGGGTTCCCCGACCACGAGTCGATCAGCTTCGTCGGCTACTTCCTCGCGATCGCGTTCGACGCCGCTGGGCTCTCGGCAAGCGGCGCGCAGACGGTCTACCCGGCGGTGTGGTGGCTCCACTCGCTGCACGCGCTGGCGTTCGTCGCCGCGGTGCCGTACGCCAAGCCGTTCCACATGCTGTCCTCGTTCGCGAACGTCGTGGCGCGCGACGAGAAGGCGGGGGCTCGGCTACCGGGCGTTCCCGCCGATCTCGATGCCACGAACGCCGAGTCGCTGGACGACTTCACCTGGAAGGAGCTGCTCGACCAGGACGCCTGCACCAAGTGCGGCCGCTGTTCGTCGGTCTGCCCGGCGAAGGCGTCGGGACGCCCGCTCGATCCGCGCGACGTGATCCTCGACCTGAAATCCTACCGGGAGTCGCTCGACGCGGGGGAGACGGAGGAGAAACCGATTATTGCGGACGGCGGGGCGAGCGTGATCGACAGCGAGACGATGGAGTCCTGCATGTCCTGTATGGCCTGCATGGACGCCTGTCCGGTCGAGATCGAACATCTCAACTCATTCACCCGGATGAACCGCCAGCTGACCGACCAGGGCGACGTCGACCCCAACGTGCAGGACGTGTTCCAGGACGTGATGCAGAAGGGCAACACGTTCGGCGATCCGCAGCGGAATCGGGCGGACTGGGCCGATCCGCTGAATCTCGAGCCGACGGACGCCCGCGAGGAGGAAGTCGAGTACCTCTGGTACGTCGGCGACTACCCGAGCTTCGACGAGCGCAACAAGAAGGTCGCCCGGTCGCTCGCGAAGCTGTTCGAGGCCGCCGACGTCGAGTGGGGCATCCTGTTCGACGACGAGAAGTACGACGGCAACGACGTCCGCCGGATCGGCGAGGAGTTCCTCTACCTCGAACTCGCGGGCCACCACGTCGAGACGTTCGAGGACTGCGAGTTCGAGAAGATCGTCTGTACCGATCCGCACTCGTACAACACCATGAAAAACGAGTACCCCGAACTCGAGTTCGAGGAGTTCGCGGACGACCCGATGATGCCCTTTGACTACGACGAGCGGTGGAACGACGACGGCGAGATTGACGTGTTCCACTGGACGCAGGTCGTTGAGGAACTGGTCGACGAGAGACGGCTCGGACTCACGGGCGACGAACTCGACTACACCGTCACCTACCACGACCCCTGCCACCTCGGCCGGTACAACGACGAGTACGAGGCGCCCCGCGAACTCGTCCGCGCGACGGGCTGTACGCTCCACGAGATGCCGCGCAACCGCGACAACTCGTTTTGCTGTGGCGGCGGCGGCGGCGGCCTCTGGATGGAGTTCGACGAGGAGCCAAAGCCCAGCGAGGAGCGGCTTCGGGAGGCGCTGGAGGATACGGCCGCCGGCGACTCGGTCGAGAAGTTCGTCGTCGCGTGCCCGATGTGCATGACGATGTACGAGGACGGCCGCAAGACCGGCGGCTACGAGGACGAGATCGAGATCGTCGACGTGGCCGAACTGCTCGTCGAGGCCGTGACCGGAGACGAGCCGGACGAACTTGGCGAGAACTGAAGAGTTCGACCGCGGGACTCCGTAGGACCGGAACGATCGGCTTTCGGTCGTGAAATCCGAGTTCCACTCGAAAAGAAGGGATCGGATGTCGGGAGGGGAAGCGGTACTGATTCGTTCGAACCCGATCGTACGAGCTACGCGGACGAGTTCCAGCCGAAATGAAGGGGAGAGAGGTCAGACGACGATGGCGGATCGGAGCAGGTCGACGCCCGCAGTTCAAATTCGAGAAGTCTACTAGTTCGGCCACGCCCACGAGTCAACCCCCTTCGTCGACTGTCGTGTCTCGTATAAATACATTCCAAATATATAAACCGTATTAGATAATTGTTAGCCTGCATGTCACGACAAGCGAGCGCACAAGCGGAAACGAATTCGCCAGAAGGGTCTGCGAACGGGGCGCAGTCCGCCAGCATCTCCCTCGTTGGAGACGAACAGGTACTAGTTGACGCGCGTCCGGCGTGGTCCGCGTACGGCGTGCACCTCCTGATCGCCGGCCTGGTCCTGCTCGGAGGACTTGCTGCGCGCGGATCGGGAGCGGTTGTTGGAATCGTACTCGCGGGCGCGATCACGGGCTACGTCTGGTTCCAGCGACAAAAACTGCGGTACGTGATCACCGACCGACGCGTCGTCAAAGTAACCGGGATTTCGTCGCGAAACACCAACGAAGCGTGGATGGAGGACGTCCGGGGCCTGCAGACGGGAGCATCGATGATCGAGCGATTCCTCGGCCACGGCCATATCACGATTTCCCATTCCATCCTCAGCACCGGCTTCGGTCGGTTTCAGGGGATGACCCTCGGCGGCATCAGCGATTACGAGGAGATCGCGACAGTGATTCGTCGGCGTCAGAACCAACGAAAAGCGACCAACTAATAGGTGCGTCGAGCGCGAAAATCGACGTGCTGGCGTTAGTTGTTTGTTCGACACCGACGACGGCCGCGCTTTTTCGACAATCATGTATCAGGTATGGAACCCTCTATCCACGGTGCGGACCCATCGATTGACAGAGGTACCGACTCTGGGTAGAAGGATCTACTCCCCGTCGCGCCAGGCGTCGGGAACTTCGATCGCGTAGCGGCCGTCCTCCATCAGCGAGATGATGTACTCGTCGCGGTCGTACAGCTCCATCAGGTTGAGCTCGTACTCGCCCGGCCGGACGATCTTGATGCTCTCGAACTGCTCGTTGAGCTCCTGCCGGAGCGCCTCCAGGTCGGGCTGCTCGTCGTCGGGCGTCCCGACGACTTCGCCGTCGTCGGCGTCCGGCGGCGCCCCGTTCCGATCGCCGTCGAGCGGGTGATCAGACGTATCGGATCCGCTGGATGCAGTACGGTCCGTCGCTGCACTGCCCGCCGCGGCGTCGCTCGGGAGATCGTTCGGATCCACGACGTCCGACCGGGCGCTCGCCTGCGCGACGTCTTCGCCGGAGGAGTCCCGCGACGACGCCTCGACGTCGTTCCCGGGCGTTCGCGTCAAATCGGCGTCCGAGGGAGTCGGGCGATCGTCCGGTCGGGACGGGCGGTCGTCCGGTCGAGACGGGTGGTCGCCCGATCGAGTCGGATCGTCGGTCGGATCGCGACTCCCGACGTCCGGCCAGTCGCCGGTCGACTCGATGTTCGACCGCCCGGCGTCGGCATTCCGGCGAGCTTGCGAGCCAGGGCTCGCGGAACTTCGTTCCGCGGCGTCCGATCCGGCCCGATCGTCGGCGGACGCTGACGCGGCGTCACCGGTAGATGCCGACGCTGCATTCTCGGCGGATGCCGACGCGGCGTCCTCCGTGGATGTTGATGTGGCGTCCTCTGTAGATGTTGATGTGGCGTCATCGGCGGTTGTCGAAGCGGCGTCATCGGCGTTCGAGGAGTCACCGCGTCCGACCCAGTCGCTGACAGTCCGTTTCGCCTGCGAGACCGTTCCGCTAACCCCGGAATCGGACGAACTGTTGGTCGTCGATGCTTCGCTCGACGCCGACGCGTCCGCGGCGCCGCTGGATGCCGCGTTGGCATCGGCCGATGCTGCAGCGGCATCCGCTCTTGCGGCACCGCCGCCGGACGGCTCGAACTGGAACTTGTTACCCCCGCAGTCCGGACAGCCCGACAGCATCTCCTTGGAGCCGTCGGGGAACGTCCGGCCGCAGTTCGTACACTGGTGGGGCATTACTGGCGGGAGACGAGCGCGCTGATCAGCGTTTCGTCCTTGTGGAGCGTCTCGATCTGGTTGGCCGGGCCGATCACTGTCAGCTTCGAGGTGTCCTCCTTGCCCATCAGGCGGCCGAACAGCCCGGTGCTGTCGGCCTCCGAGCGCGGGTACGTCTCGATCTCGATCCCATTGAAGTCCTCGGGATCGGCGGGGGTGATCTCGGTCATCGTCACTTCGATGAGCTTCGACTCCTCGTCGGGCGAGAGCCCCTGTTCGAGGATGACGATGTTGCCGTCCCGGACGCCGTCCAGGATCATCCGGATCTTCTCCATGCTCGTCATCCCCTCCATCCGTTCGCCGCTTATCAGGTCGATCTGGACCCCGTCGGCGGGTTCTTTCACTTCCGGCATGTTATCCGAAGTACTCCGCGATCTTGTCGTACACTTCGTCCATGTTGTCGCCCTCCAGCGCCGAGAGCTCGACCGTCTCGTGCTGCGGGAAGGCGTTCGCGATCTGTTGGACGCTCGAATCCTCCAGGTCGATCTTGTTCGCGAAGATCAACACCGGCAGGTCCTGGCTCTCGATGATGCCGACCAGCATGGTGTTGACCTGCGTGAACGGATCCTGCGTGCTGTCTAACACGTAGATCACGCCGTCGACGTCCTCGCGGAGCCAGTGCATCGCCTCGGCGACGCCCTCCGTGGCTTCGCGAGATCGGCGGACGGCGTCGTCCTCTTCCATGTCGTAGTCGAGGAACTCCTCGTAGTCGACTTTCGTCGTCACGCCCGGCGTGTCGACGATGTCGATGGTCACCGAGCGGCCGTTGCGTTCGATCTCGACGTTCTCCTTGCGGCGTGCGCGGCGCGTCTCGTGTGGCACGTGGCTCTCGGGGCCGACGGCGTCGCCGGTCCAGTCCCGGGCGACCCGGTTGGCCAGCGTCGTCTTGCCCGCGTTGGGCGGCCCGTAGATGCCGATCCGCTTCTGTTCGTCGTCGGAGAAGAGTCGGTCCGTCACCCGCGATATACTATCTTTGAGTCCTGTGAACAGTCCCATCCTGTCACCCCGCACCCGCGCGTGGGCTAGGTGCTATGGCGGACAAGGAGCCCCATGCTACTTAATCCTACGTCAGACACCCATATTATTGGATACACTTGCGCCGCTAATCATTTTTCGTTGCCGCTTGCTCGAATCAGCGTAAGGGCGGGGGCCAGCCGTTCTATGTCAACCGTGCTGTCTCGCCACGAGACCGATCGGGCCGACTCGGTGTCGTAGATAGCGGGAACCCGTGGGGTGTGCCACCGGTTATCGAGATGGTCGCAGTGTGTTATCGCAAGGCTTGATCGGGATATCGGCGGCCTGTCCCGGGGCCCCCACCCCTTCGTTTCAGGTGGAACGCGAGAAAGGTGGGTGGGGAGGGGCCGATCGGAGGCCGGTATCACGAGAGCCGTTGGCACGGTTCCTACGTTCGTCTAGTTTATAACTAGATAAATACGTACGATACCAGCTATCTCTGTGGTTCGCGGATATTGTTTATAGGCATATGCAATAAAGGTTCGGCTAGCTAGAAGCCTTGCTGGATCTCTTACCCCCCTCCCCGTCCATTCGCCGTTCCACACGAAACGAAGGGGTGGGGGGGCTCGCCCCGTTCCCGCCACAACCCCCCCGTTTCGCGTGGACAGCCCACCGACAACTCCGTGTCGTCAGTCGGGTGCAACGTTCGCCTCAGTCGCGACCAGTTCATCGCTGAAGGACAGCTCGACAAGATCCGGAAAGCCGATGGACCGAGTACTCGACCGCAACCCCTCTGTTTCGACTGGAGATACGCAGGACAGCTCCGTGGTAGATGGCTTCGTGAAAGTGCGCTCATCGCCAGTTCTCCGGATGGTCTCGCTACGATTCCGTCGATGATGAAGCGGTGCAGAAGGACCCGAGTTGTCCGTTCGTTCTTTCCGACATGCCGACCGTTCGGAGTGATGCTCGGCGTTCGTTGATTAGCATTCGTGGGCCAGAAGTCGATACGTGGACGCCAACGATACCGACGGCTGATCCGCTTCCGACTAGACGAATTCGCCACTGGCGGGACGATCCGCCACCGACCACACGACCGTTGCGACCACGAGGACAACGACACCGTCGAAGCTTCGAAGAGATCCCAGTACGGCCGCATTCGAACACCTAGCCCGAGCTTTCCGTTCGCATGACGTGGACTAGAGGGAAGACTTTAAGACCCTCGTTGACCTTTGCTTCGTTTGCATCAACTGGACGCACCCGTCAGCATTTCGCCGCGTATTTACGCTCGTCACGTCGTGTGACGCCGGTTTCGAAGTCACCGTGGGTGTCCGTTCCAGGCGAAACAGAGGGGTAGAACGATCCACAGATGGCCGACAACGACACCACTCCCGACGACGCTCCCGACCCGGGCGATAGCCCGCGGTCGTTCGACGTCGACCTCGACGAAGTCGTCCTCGACGACGAGGAGGAAGACAGCCAGGGGCTGTTCGACGACCTGCTGGACAGCGAACCGATCTTCGAGAACAAGGAGGTCCTGCGACCGTCGTACACGCCCCACGAGCTTCCGCACCGAAAAGAGCAGATCAACAAGATGGCGACGATCCTCGTCGCCGCGCTCCGTGGCGAGACGCCGTCGAACATCCTCATCTACGGGAAGACCGGGACGGGCAAGACCGCGAGCGCCAAATTCGTCAGCCAGGAACTCGAGAGCACCTCGGAGAAGTATCAGGTCCCCTGTAACGTCGAGTACATCAACTGCGAGGTGACCGACACCCAGTACCGCGTGCTCGCGCAACTGGCCAACAAGTTCATCGAGAAGAACGAGACGTTCGTCGACGAGCGCATCGGCGAACTCCGGGATCTGCGCGACGCCGCCGAGGGCGACCGGTCGGCGCTCGACGACGCCGAGTTCGCGACGGTCGAAGCCGTCGAGGACCGGATCGACGAGTTGGTCGACGACCGCGAGGAGATGGAGCAGGTACCGATGACCGGCTGGCCGACCGACCGCGTGTACAGCGTCTTCTTCGACGCCGTCGACTACCGCGAGCGCGTGGTCGTGATCATGCTCGACGAGATCGACAAGCTCGTCGAGAAGTCGGGCGACGACACGCTCTACAATCTCTCGCGGATGAACTCCGAGCTCGATAACTCGCGCGTGTCGATCATGGGGATCAGCAACGACCTGAAGTTCACCGACTTCCTCGACCCCCGTGTCAAGTCCAGCCTCGGCGAGGAGGAGATCGTGTTCCCGCCGTACGACGCCAACCAGCTGCGGGACATCCTCCAGCACCGCTCCGACGTGGCGTTCAAGATCGACGCGCTGACCGACGACGTGATCCCGCTGTGTGCCGCCTTCGCCGCACAGGAACACGGGGACGCGCGCCGCGCGCTCGATCTCCTCAGGACCGCCGGCGAGCTCGCCGAGCGCGACCAGTCCGAGAAGGTTCTCGAGGAGCACGTCCGACAGGCCCAGGACAAGATCGAGCTCGACCGCGTCGTCGAGGTCGTCCGCACCCTCCCCACGCAGTCGAAGCTCGTGCTTTTCTCGATCATTCTCCTCGAGAAGAACGGCGTCCACAACGTCAACACCGGCGAGGTGTACAACATCTACAAGACGCTGTGCGAGGAGATCGACGCCGACGTGCTCACCCAGCGCCGCGTCACGGACCTGATCAGCGAGCTCGACATGCTCGGCATCGTCAACGCCGTCGTCGTCTCGAAGGGCCGGTACGGCCGCACCAAGGAGATCAGCCTCTCGGTCCCGATCGACGAGACCGAGGCCGTGTTGCTGTCGGACTCCCGGCTCGGCGCCATCGAGGACGTTCAGCCGTTCGTCCAGGCGCGGTTCGACAACTGAGTCTCGAGCCCAAGCGGCGTCGTCTCGAACTCGTTCACCCTGATCCCGACCCCCTCGTTTCTACTCGACGGTCATCTCCGAATGCCAACCTGCACGTCGCGAACCGGCGTCGCTGCTACGGCTGTCGACGACATTACCGCCGTACCGTCCGCTCCGTCGGGCGAGTTCGTGTGATCGATCGGCGGCGTCGCCCGTCGAGAGGCGCGCGCCGATTCAGAACGTCCCGCCGATCACGACCGCGAGGCGGTGATCGCGGTTCGAGTCGAAAGGGAGGGTTGTTCGCCGATCATCCCCGGCGACGCCGGTTGCGCCGTGCCGAACAGCGGCCGGCAGCTCGCGGTGCCCGAGAACTCCAGTCGGATGCAGCCGAGCCACGGGAGCCGCACCTCGGCGGTCCCCTGGATCCATTCGGGTTTGACGATCTGGTACCGGTCGACCTGATCGTACTGCTGGTTGGTCCGCGGATTGTCGCCCTTGGTGACGAACCCGGCGTGCTCGGCGCTACAGGCGTTGATCTCCTCGCAGCTGTCGGCCCGGATGTTGCTCTTGTTGGCCTTCTCGTACCAGTTCTCGCCCTCCTCGACGTAGAACATCGCCCGGTGTATGATCGGCGTCGTGCTCTGGCCGTTGGGCTGGAAGACGATCACGTCGCCGTAGGAGCCGAACGTTCTGTAGCCGGCTTCCTTGCCCTGCTGGTAGGTCACGACGCCGGTGCCGTCGATCGCAGCCTCGGGTTCGAGCCGGTCTTCCTCCATGATAAAGACGAGGTCGCCCTTCTGCATGTGGGGGTTCATGCTTCCGCTCTCGATGGCGACCAGCGGCGGCCAGACGCCGCTGATTCCGAACAGTACGAGGCCGATCACGAGGACGATGCCGACGCTGCTGGCGACGTCCTTGAACACGATCACCGCCTCGTTGTCCGTCCGGCGGAACCAGCCGATCGGATTTTCGGATGGGTCGGGGACCGGTTTCCTCGCACTCGCGTCGGCTTCCGGCGCGGGCTTGTCGGCCGCAGCCGCTTCGCCGACGCCGTCCGGGTTCGCGGACCCGCCGCCGTTCGGTTCGACGCCCCCGTCTTCTTCGTCGACGCCTTCGTCTCCGTCGTCGACGGGATTCCCGCTCGCGGACGCCGAGTCCCCCTCGGCGGATGTTCGTTCAGCGTCGACCGACCGCTCGTCGACGCCGGAGTTCCGCTCCGAACCGTTTTCATCCGAACCGTCCTCGCCAGCGTCGACGTCCTCCGAAGCAGCGTCGTCCGCGACTCGGCCATCGCCCGAGCGTCCGGACGGCGGCGGATCGCGGTCGGGCCCGTCGCCGCCGTTGCTGTCCGTCATTGGAGACGTGTAAACCGCCGCCTGTGATCAACTTTCTGCTCTCCCCACCGCGGTCGAGTTCGCTCCACGTCGTCCGCCGCCCGTGACGCCGCCGCCCGTGACGCCGACGCGCCAGTAACGACGCCGACGCGCCAGTAACGACGGTTCGCCGCGTAGCCCTGCCGGTCCGCCATGCGGTCCTGGCGTTCCGGCACGCTTTTGCCCGACTGCGCGGATCGTAGCAGATGTGCCGCTCGAAACGCCGGCCAGGATCGTCCGCGCGCTCGCGACCAACGGGTTCAACGCCGATCGCGAGGCCGTGACGTTGATCGCCTCGGCCGACGACCCCGGACGCGCGCTCGAAGTCGTCGTCGAGGCCGCCCCCGAGGACGCCTTGACGATCACGCCCGAACACGTCCGGACGGCGCTGGACGACGCCGGGCCCCTGGTTTCGAGTGAAGCTGACGCTCCGGAACCGTCGGAGGGAGGTGGCGACGTTCCAGTAGAAACGAAGGGGGTCGAGGACGACGGCAAAGCGCCGACTACGGCCGCGACTTCGAACGATTCTTCGCACGAAGCGACCGCCGAGAGCCCCGTTTCGAGTGCATCGACCGCGAACGCGGCGACCGACGAAAGCGACGCCGCAGTCGGCGCAGACGCCGCCGCTGATGCGGGCGCTGGCACCGAAGCGGGCGCCGATACTGCCCCGCCGGCCGCTGCCCAGCCCGACCGCACGACGCCGGACCGCGCCCAGCGCGACGACTCTCAGCGCTCGCTCGACATCGGGAACGACATCACCGGCCGCTCGACGGGCACCGGCGAGTACGACGACTTCGTCACGGTCTTTCGCGACCGCTTCGAGCGCCTGAGCGGCAAGCTCCGCGGACGCGTCAACCACCGGCCGACCGACGCGCTCGACGCCATGGGCGGCGGGAGCGACGCCGCGATCGTCGGAATGGTCAACGACATCCGCTCGACCGCGAGCGGCCACTGGCTGATCGAGCTCGAGGACACTTCGGGCGTGTTCCCCTGCCTCGTGATGAAGGATCGGCGCTTCGCCGACCAGGTCGACGAGCTGCTGTGCGACGAGTTGATCGCCGTCGAGGGGACGCTCGCGGACGACGGCGGGATCCTCTTTGTCGACAGCATGTACTTCCCCGACGTTCCGCGAACGTTCGAGCCCTCGACGGCCGACCGACACGTCCAGGCGGCGCTGATCAGCGACGTCCACGTCGGCAGCCAGGAGTTCATGGCCGACGCCTGGACGCGCTTTACCGACTGGCTCCACACCGCCGAGGCCGAGAACATCGAGTACCTGCTGATCGCCGGCGACATGGTCGAGGGCGTCGGCGTCTACCCCGATCAGGACGAGGAACTCGACATCGTCGACATCTACGAGCAGTACGAGGCGTTCTCGGAGTATCTCAAGCAGGTGCCCGGCGACATCGAGATCGTGATGATCCCCGGCAACCACGACGCCGTCAGGCTCGCGGAGCCCCAGCCCGGGTTCGACGAGGAGCTCCGGGAGATCATGTCGGCCCACGACGTCCGCATCTCCGGCAACCCCTCGACCGTCACCATCGAGGGCGTCTCGGTGCTGATGTACCACGGCGTCTCGCTCGACGAGATCATCGCCGAGTTCCCCGACGAGAAGGCGACCTACGACGACCCGCAGAAGGCGATGTACCACCTCCTCAAGAAGCGCCACGTCGCCCCGCAGTACGGCGGCCACATGCGCCTGGCGCCCGAGGAGAAGGACTATCTGGTGATCGACGAGGTGCCCGACGTCTTCCACACCGGTCACGTCCACAAGCTCGGCTACGGCAAGTACCACAACGTGCTCGCGATCAATTCGGGCTGCTGGCAGGCCCAGACCGAGTTCCAGAAGAGCGTCAACATCGACCCCGACACCGCGTACGCGCCGGTCGTCGATCTCGACACGCTCGACGTGACGATCCGGAAGTTCGCCTGAGCGGGACGGCGATCGTCTCCCCGCGTCGGTACTTTCGACCGAGGACTTAACACGTATCTGGCAAACACCGCTGTATGGCGATCCCACTGCAGCTCTCGCGGGCGACGGACGCGGTCGTCGAGGAGTTGGTCGACGGCGCGATCGCGGCGCTCCCCCGCCTCGTGATCGGGCTGATCTTTCTCTCGCTTGCGTACGTGGGCATCAAGCTCGCACTCGCGCTCGTCCGATCGGCGCTCTCTCGCGTCTACGCCGGCGAGCAGCGCCTGATCGCGGACCTCTTTACCGCGGTCGTCGGCGTGTTCCTCTGGTTCGGCGTCGCGCTGACGCTGCTGAAGATCGTGGGAATGGGCGACATCGCGGCGAGCCTCGGGACGGCGGCCGGCTTCGTCGCACTCGGCATCTCCTTCGCGCTCTCGAACATGATCGCCGACACCGTCGCCGGCGTCTACCTGCTCCGGGACCCGGATTTCGAGACCGGCGACAGGGTCTCCGTCGAGTCGGTCACCGGCACCGTCGTCGGCATCGAACTCCGGAAGTGTCGGATCGAGCTCGACTCGGGCGATACGGTGGTGCTGGCCAACGAGGACGTCGAGAAGAAGTGGACCAAGCTGGCGGACGCACCTTCGACCGAAATCGCGGCTGAGTGACCGCAGGATGGCGATTACGGCGGATCGGCGATTCCGCTGCGGCGTCCTCGACCCCTGACAGCGACCCCCACGTTTCGACTGGAGCTACGGTTCGAGTCGGTAGCGCACGGTCGGCGTCCCGCCGAATCGCGGCCCTTGACCGCGTTCGGTGAATCCCAGCTTCTCGGCGGCGTCCGCCACCGACGGCTCCGAGTCGGGCGCCAGCAGTTCGACGTTCATCGACTCGGCGCGCGCGAATCGGATCGGCTCGCCGAGCAGTTGCTCGCAGGCGTCGCCGGTGCCGTCTAACTGGGTAACGTGAACGGTATCGTCTTTCGCGTCGAAGCTGACGAACCCGAGCAGCTCGTCGGCGTCGTCGGCGTCGCCGGCGTCGGCGTTCGGGTCCGACGCGGTGCCGTCGGGTTCGGCCACGCGGACCGTGCGGTCGTGGACGAGGTTGCGCATCACGTCCGTCGGCGAGTCGGCGATCGCCGCGAGGGCGCTCGCGTCGGCCTCGACAGCGTCCCGGATCTCCATCACTCGTGTGGTAACGCTGCGCACGGATAAACTGTTTGCGTCGCCGAGCACGGATCGTCGATCCCCCAGCCGGTTGACGTTCGTCCGGAACCGGCCGTTATCTGGGACGAATTCTTCACGAACGACCGGATGGGACGGGTGCGGATGGACACAGTTATTTGCTCCCCTTGGTTATCGGTCCCCATGAGCCGCCGTCACACGAACGATCGGGTGGTACGATGCGCGTAGTCGCGAAGTTCGGGGGGACCAGCCTGGGGAGCGGGGATCGGATCGACCGCGCCGCCGACTCGATCGCCAAAGCCGTCGAGGAAGGCCACGAGATCGCCGTCGTCGCCAGCGCGATGGGGTCGACGACCGACGAACTGCTCGACGAGATCTCCTTCGAGACCGAGCCGGCCGACCGCGCCGAGATCGTCAGCATGGGCGAGCGTACGAGCGTCCGGATGCTCAAGGCCGCGCTCGCGGCCCGCGGCGTCGAGGCGATGTTCCTCGAACCGGGCAGCGATCTCTGGCCGGTGCTGACCGACGCCGCCGGCGAGGTCGACGTCGAGGAAACTCAGGAGCGCGCCGCCGAAATCGCCTCGCGGATGGACGGCGTCGTCCCCGTGATCACCGGGTTCCTCGCCGAGTCCCACGACGGCAGCGTCACGACGCTCGGACGCGGCGGGAGCGACACCACTGCCGTGATGCTGGGCAAGTACATGGACGCCGACGAGGTCGTGATCGTCACCGACGTCGAGGGCGTCATGACGGGCGACCCCCGCGTCGTCGAGGGCGCGCGCAACGTCGGCGAGATCACCGTCGACGAGCTGCGCAACCTTTCCTTCCGGGGCGCCGAGGTCGTCGCTCCCTCGGCTCTGGCGTACAAGGGGGGTAACATGGGCGTCCGCGTCGTCCACTACCAGCACGGCGACCTGCTGACCGGCGGCACCCGCATCGAGGGCGAGTTCTCCAGCCTCGTCGACATGCGCGACCAGCCCCTGGCCTGCATGACCGTCGCCGGTCGCGCGATCCGCAACAGCCCCGGCGTGCTCCAGGAGCTGACGACCGCGCTGGGCGAGGCCGACGTCAACGTCGACGCCGTCGCCTCGGGGATGGACTCGATCACCTTCTACGTCGATGAGTCTCTCGCGGAGGACGCCGAAGCCGTGCTCCACCGCGAGGTCGTCGATCAGGAACCGCTTTCGAGCGTGACCGTCGAGGACGGCGTCGCCGTCATCCGGATCACCGGCGGCGAACTACCGAACCAGCCCGGCGTCCTCTCGGAGATCGTCAACCCCCTCACCGAGGCCGAGATCAACCTGCTCGACGTGATCACCAGCGCGACCAGCGTCGCTGTCTTCGTCGAGTGGGAGGACCGCGAGAAGGCTCTCGAGATCATGCAGAGCCGCTTCTGACCGGTTTCCCGACGTATCCGACCGCCTTCGTCGATACGTCCGACCGTCCTCCCCGTCACACCTTCGTTCCCCTCGTCGACCCGCACGAACTACCGTTTCTGTCGTCCGTGGTTCGATTTTCCGCACGTCATGACGGATTCCCCCGGAGAAGCTACAACTGGCTGCCCACACACGGTTCCAGTATGCGATACCGAACCAAGGTCGCCGCGACCGTCCGGCTGCCCGACCGCGACGAGCGCGAGGCCGCACTGGAAGCGGCGGGGTACAACATGTTCGCCCTCGACGCCGACGACGTCTACGTCGACCTGCTGACCGACAGCGGCACCGGCGCGATGAGCGACGAGCAGTGGGCCGCCCTGCTCCGGGGCGACGAGGCTTACGCCGGCAGTTCGAGCTTCCGGCGCTTCGAGGAGGCCGTCGCCGACGTGACCGGGTTCGAGCGGGTGGTTCCGACCCACCAGGGTCGGGGCGCCGAGAACGTCCTGTACGGCGTCCTCGCCGACGAGGGCGACGTCGTACTCAACAACACGCACTTCGATACGACGCGGGCCCACGTCGCCAACCAGGGCGCGGATCCGGTTGACGTTCCGGTCACGGTAGCCCGTGATCCAGACGCCGACGAGCCGTTCAAGGGGAACCTCTCGATCGACCGCGCCCGAAGCGTCGTCGACGACGTCGGCGCCGACCGGGTCCCCGCGGTGGTGCTCACGATCACGAACAACTCGGCGGCCGGGCAGCCCGTCAGCATCGAGAACGCCCGCGAGGTCCGCGCGTTCGCCGACGAGGTCGACGCCGCGTTCGTGATCGACGCCTGTCGGTTCGCCGAGAACGCGCACTTCGTCGTCGAACGCGAGGACGGTTACGAGGGCGCGAGCGTCGCCGAGGTCGCCCGCGAACAGCTCGGGCTCGCCGACGCGCTCGTGATGAGCGGCAAGAAGGACGGGCTGGTCAATGCCGGCGGCTTCGTCGCGGTCCGCGATCCCGACCTGTTTGAGCGCGTCAAGCAGCGCGCAATTCTCTACGAGGGCTTTCCCACCTACGGCGGGATGGCCGGTCGCGACCTCGAAGCGATGGCTGTCGGGCTGCGCGAGGCCGTCGAGGACGCGTACGTCCGGAACCGAGTCGAACAGGTCCGGGAGCTCGCCGATCTGCTCGAGGACGCCGGCCTCCCCGTCTACCGGCCGGTCGGGGGCCACGCGGTCTACGTCGACGCCGCGGCGACGTTTCCGTCGATCGAGGCCGAACGGTTCCCGGGACAGGCTCTGGTGTGCGAACTGTACCGCGAGGGCGGCGTCCGCGCAGTCGAACTTGGGAGTTTCGCGTTCCCCGAGACCGACCGCCCCGAGCTGGTCCGCCTCGCGCTCCCGCGCCGGACGTACCACCGCGAGCACCTCCGTCACGTCGCCGACGCCGCCGCGGACGTGCTCGATCGCCGCGAGTCGGTCTCGGGCTACCGCGTCGTCTCCGAGCCGTCTCGGCCCGAACTGCGCCACTTCTCGGCCGACCTCGAACCGGTCGACGTCTGAGGGGCGCGTTGTGGCAACGATGCTGGTAATGGTGTCGCGACGACGCTGTGCCGAAACCTGCCGGTGCCGCTCTACCGCCCCTGCTCCAGCCGTGCGCCGATCTTCTCGGGTAGCTCCGCCTCGCTTACGGCGTCCTGCACCGTCTCGATGTCGTACTCGACGCGGTGGAGGTCAACCGTCAGCGCGTCCAGGTCGACGACCGCGTAGGCCGCCTTCGGGTCGCGATCGCGGGGCTGGCCGACGCTCCCGGGATTCACCACGATCCCCTCGCCGTACCGCTCGGCGTGCTGGACGTGGGTGTGGCCCAGCACCAGCACGTCCTCGTCGTCGAGCATCCGCGGGCTGAAATCGTCGGGGTAGGTGTAGCGGTCAGGGTCGTCGGGGTGGCCGTGGACGAGCTTCACTTTCCCGTCGAACTCGGTGCGCTCGTCGGGTAGGTCGTCGAGCCACGCGAGCTGCTCGTCGTCGAGTTCCTCGCGGGCGTGCTCGACGCCCGCGGCGGCCATCTGGTTGAAGCGAAACGCCGACCCGCTGGCGACCGCCCGATCATGGTTGCCCATCACGGTCGGCACCTCGTCGGTCGGCAGATCGTCCCGGCCGACGGCGTCCAGCAGCGAGGACGGATCGACCATGGCGTCGACGCAGTCGCCGGGCCAGGGATTGTACCCGACGACGTCGCCGGCGCACGCCAGCGCGTCGACCGCCGGCATGTCCGAGAGGACGGCTTCGAGCGCGACGCGGTTGCCGTGGATGTCGGAGAGTAGCCCCACTTTCATACGCGACACGACGCGCTCGCGGCCCTTCATGGTTCGCCGACGACGCCCCGACGCGGCGTCTCGACGCCGCGTCGGATCGGAAAAAAGTAACCGCCTACTCGCCGTTCTCGATCGCCAGCCTGACGTCCTCGTCGGTCCGCTCGACGCCGGCCGCGCAGACCGCGTGCTCGAAGTCCAGATCGAGCGCCGCCGCCGCCGCGTTCGGTGCGTCGTCGGCGTCGAACTCGAACGACTCCGGACTGTCCTTCTCGTAGGTCGCCACCAGCGTCGGCTCGTCGACCTGCTCGACGAGCAGGGCGTCGTTCCGGACGGTGCCGATATAGGAGTCCTCGCCGACGACGCCGGCGATCCGGGGGGTGTCGTAGTCGTCTTTCTCGTAGTCCATCGCGAGGAGACTCTCGGCCAGCGCGTCGCGGGCCGGGTAGCCGAGTTCGAGCTTCTCGGTGATCGGATCAACGTGCGAACCGTTGCCCACGACGACCTGATCGCCGGCCGTGCGCACGCAGTTGTAGGAGACGTAGGGATTGTCGGTCTCCTCGGCCTCGGCGGTCGGGACGACCGTCAGCGACCCGTCGCGCTCGATTATCTTCCGGTTCGGGAACGACCGGGACGATACTCGGTAGGCGGCCACCGACGGTCCGACGATCACGAAGCGTCCGACGTACATACACGACAGTGCATAGTTCGCGGTAAAGTAGGTGTCGAATTGTACACGGGCGTCGAAGATACGGCGACCGGTTCGTCGGCCCAGCGCGGCGGGTCCGGCACCCCGACGAGCGGACGTTCAAGTACGATCGGGCGGCGACGACCGCTGTGACGACCGAAAGCGAGTGTCTCGACGCGCTCAGGGAAGCGGCCGACCTGCTCGGCGAATCGCCGACCAAGGCCCAGTACGAACGGCTCGATGTGACGCCCTCCTCCTCGACTATCATTCGGCATCTCGGCGGGTGGAACGACGCCAAGGAGCGAGCGGGCCTGGTGACAGCGAGTTCGCGCGGTTCGCGTCTCGATCCGAAGCCGGACGACGTGGAAATCCCTGAAGGTGTAGAATGGTCCGAGCTGTCGGCCGACCAGCGGTGGCACTACCGGCACGTGGAGTGGAACACCGAATGTTCCCTGCGGCGACGCGACGTACACCGGATGTGGGTCAACCGTCTCCAGCGCGAACGGGGCGGCTGCTCTCGCTGTGAGGAGGACGATCCCGCGTGTCTGGACTTTCATCACGTCGACGGGGACGACAAGGAGATGGCGGTCGGAAAGATGATCACGTACGGCTACGGGAAGGACAGGCTCAGAGAGGAGATCGAGAAGTGCGCCGTACTCTGTGCGAACTGCCATCGTAAGGAGCATTACCAGCTCCCGACCAGAGCGGAACGGGGCGACTCGTCCGCTCCGGATCGGTGAACGACGGACGACCGGTCACTTCCGAGCAGTTCGTTCTCGATCCCCGTCGCCGTCCGGCAGTCGAGTTCGAAACGCTCAAATACGGAAACGCAGTACAGTTGGGTGAAGCGTCGGCGAAGCGGAGAACGCCGAACGTGTCAAGTCCATTAGGGTAGTGGCCAATCCTGAAGCCTTCTGGGGGCTTCGACCCTGGTTCGAATCCAGGATGGACTACTTTTGCGACGAACTTCCCTCTCAGCAGCAGCTCTCCGTTCGGAAGCCGTCGAAAACGCGCCGTCACGCAGTGATGCCGATCACACCGGCACGCTCGCCGAAATAAGGCCGATCGCCGACTCCCACACCGAGACGTCGAACAGCACCTTCGCGACGAAGTCCGCCGCGAAAAAGGCGAACAGCGCCGCGCCGGCGAAGTGGGCTTTCCGGACGTCGAATCGGTGGGCGAACCGATGGAACACGTAGGCGTTGAGCAGGCTGATCGGGAGGATCGCGAGCATCTCGCCGGTCCAGATCGCCGTCGGCGCGCTCGGGTACTGGGTGGCGAGCGTGATCGTGATCAGCTGGGTCTTGTCGCCGAACTCGCCGAACGCCATCATGACGAAGATCGGGACGAACCCGCCGAGTTTGTTGGGAACCTTCCAGCCGACGAACGGCACGCGGACGTCTAACTCGCCGCCGTCGCCGAGCGCGCTCGTCGCCGGTTCGTCCGCGTCGCGGTCCTCGTCGGGCGCCGTCTTGACGAGCATCACCGCGAACACCGCGAACATCACCGCGGTCATCGCGTCGAGATAGAGCCCCGGCACGGCGCCGGTCAGCGCGCTGCCGAGCCAGACTTCCAGGGCCGTCCAGCCGGCGAACGCCGAGCCGGCCGCGGCGACGACCAGCAGCGGGTTGTACCGGGTCGAGAGTCCGGCGATAATGAACTGGACTTTCTCGCCGGGCAACACCGCGAGTTGGGCGGCGAATGCGACGGCCGCGACGTGGAACCAGGCGTCGCTCACCCGGCGATCACCTCTGGCGTGGAGGCGTGCCTCACGGGGCCGCAGCGTCGAGGCACGGGCTCGATGCGAGAGAGTGCAGAGTGCTCCATGAAATCGTTCGTACCGGGTGAATTAGACTGGTCTAAACTTATGCCTTCTGCCCTCGAAACCGGAACGATCGGGGAGTTCTCGATCGAGCGTTCCGAATCAGCGCTCGGAGACGTACTCGTCGAGCGTTTCGGCGATCGTGCGGGCGAACCGATCGTCGTTGACGTCGGCGTCGACCTCGATCAGTTCGACGTCGTCGTCGAGGTGCTCGCGGAGGGCCTCGAACAGTGCATCGTCCGCCTCGGGCGCGTAAAAGTCCTCGCCCTCGACGCTGAGCATCGAGACGCCGTCCAGCGGGAGCGCGAGCGCCGTCGGGCCGGTCGCGGCGTTGAGCTTCTCGGCGATGATCTCGCCGAGTTCGGCGCACTCCTCGGGCGTCGTTCGCATCAGCGTCACCTGCGGGTTGTGGACGTGGAGATTCCGCTCTCGGAACTCCTCGGGCACCGACTCTTTCGGCCCGAAGTTCACCATGTCGAGCGCGCCGACCGAGACGACCTGGGGCGTCCCGGTCTCGGCGGCGGCGTCGAGCCGATCGGGGCCGGCGTTGAGGACGCCGCCGACCAGTTCGTCGGCCCACTCGGTCGTCGTCACGTCGAGGACGGCGTCGATGACGCCCTGCTCGACCAGGTTTTCCATCGCCCGCCCGCCGGTGCCGGTGGCGTGGAACACGATCGTCTCATAACCCATCTCTTCGAGGTGCTCGCGGGCCGCCTGAACGCCCGGCGTCGTGACGCCGAACATCGTGATGCCGACGGTCGGCTTCTCCTCTGTCTCGACGTCCGGCTCGTTCGCGACCATCCCGACCGTCGCCAGCGCGGCGTTCGAGATGATCCGCCGGGTGAGCTGGTTGAGTCCCTCGACGTCGGCGACCGAGTACATCATCGCGATGTCGCGCGTCTCGACGTACGGCTCGACGTCGCCCGACGCCACCGTCGACACCATCACCTTCGGGACGCCGTAGGGCAGCGCGCGCATCGCCGCGGTGGCGATCGACGTGTTGCCCGACCCGCCTAGCCCGAGTACGCCGTCGAGGTCGCCCTCGTCGTGGAGTTCGCGGACGACCGCCGCCGCTCCTTCGCCCATTGCGGTGACGGCGTCGCCGCGCTCCGCCTCCTCGCGCAGCGTTTCGAGGTCGGTGCCGGCCGCCGCGGCGACCTCGGCGGCGCTCGTGTCCGGCTCGAACTCGGGCTCGCCGACGACGCCGGCGTCGACGACGTGGACGTCGAGGCCCTGGTCCTCGATCACGTCGCGGGCGAAGCCGATTTCCTCGCTCTTGGTGTCGAGCGTTCCGACGATGACGACGCTCACGGCTCTTCGCCCTCCGTTGCTCCCCCGTCCGTCTCGCCGCCAGCCGTTTCACCGCGGTTTCTCGCCGCCAGCTCGCCGGGCGGGACGATCTCGCAGTCCGGCATCTCTCGGAGCACGTCCTCGGGCCCCGGGGGCGCGTACACCGCCAGCAGGACGAGCGTCTCCCAGCCCGTATTTATCGTTCCGTGCTCGACGCCCTCGGGGACGAACACCAGCTCGCCGGCCTCGATCTCCCGCGTCTCGTCGCCGAGCTCCTGCTCGCCCCGGCCGCTGAGGACGTAGAGGATCTCGTCGCTGTCGGGGTGTTCGTGGCGCTCGTGGCCCTTGCCCGGTTCGAGCCGGACGACGCCGGCGCTGAACCGCTCGCCGCCGGTCACCTCGGGCGTGCTCAGCCACTTCAGGACGCCCCAGTCGAACGCCTGGCTCTCGACGTCCTCCGGCGCGACGAACCCTCCGGAGTCGGTCTCGCTCATCACAGATCGATCTCCTTGAACTCGCGGGCTTGGTTCTCGATCGCTTCCTCGGTCGGCAGCCGCTCGATGCTGGAGGCGCCGAAGAAGCCGACCACGCCCTCGGTGTTCTGGAGGACGTGTCGAGCGTCGTCGGGCCACGCGATCGGGCCGCCGTGACAGATTACCATCACGTCCTCGTTTACCTCTTTCGCGGCGTCGTGGTGGGCCTGCACCCGCTCGGCGGCCTCGTCGAGGTCGAGCGCCGTCTCGGCGCCGATGTCGCCCGAGGTCGTCAGCCCCATGTGCGAGACGATCACGTCGGCGCCGGCCTCGGCCATCCGCCGGGCGTGGTCCTCGCTGAACACGTATGGGCAGGTGAGCATCCCCTGATCGCTGGCCTCGCGGATCATCTCGATCTCCTCGTCGTACCCCATCCCGGTCTCTTCGAGGTTCTGCCTGTACTGGCTGTCCTCGTCGATCAGGCCGACCGTCGGGAAGTTCTGAACGCCGGAAAAGCCGCGGCGCCGGAGGTCCTCGATGAACACCTCCATGTCGCGGAACGGATCGGTGCCGTTGACCCCCGCCAGTACGGGCGTGTCCTCGACCACCGGGAGCACCTCGTGGCCCATCTCGACGACGATCTCGTTGGCGTCGCCGTAGGGCAGCAGGCCGGCCAGCGATCCCCGCCCGTTCATCCGGTAGCGCCCGGAGTTGTAGATGATCAGCAGGTCGACGCCGCCGCGCTCGGCGAACTTCGCCGAGATGCCGGTTCCCGCGCCGGCGCCGACGATCGGGTCCCCGTCCTCGACCGATTCCTCGAGTCGTGCCAGTGATTCGTCTCTCGTGAACTTCATGCGTCGTTTGATATCACGTCACATATAACTAAGAACGTCGGGGGTAACGCGATCGCCCGGATGCGACAAAACCGACAGAGCGCCTCTCAGCGCACGGCCGAACTCGACGCCCGGCCGAGCAGGTACACCGCGAGACCGCCCAACAGCAGGTCCAGCGCCAGCAGCACCGCCAGCGCCGGCACCAGCGTGTCCCAGATGCCGCCGAACCGGCTCACCTCGATCACGGTCATCACGTCCCGATCGAGCATGATCGCCCGCGCGGCGTCGACGCCGTACGTGACGGGGTTGTACGTCGCGACGAGCTGGATCCAGTCGGGCAGCGAGTCGAGCGGAAGGAACGCGCTGGAGACGAACAGCAGCGGGAACTGCAGCAGGTTCGCGCCGATGATCGTCGACTCCTGGTCTTTCGTGACGACCGCCAGCGCGTTCGACAGCGAGACGAACCACAACGAGAACAGGACGCCGACCGCCATGATGCCGAGGGCGCCGACGAGCCCCGTGGCGATTTCGGCGCCGAGCACCACCCCCAGTCCCAGGATGATCCCGATCTGGACGGCGATCCGGGCCACCTCCGCGGCGGTCTTCCCGAGGAACACGGCGGTCCGGTTCATCGGCGTCACCAGCACCTTCTCGAACATCCCGCTCTCGATGTCGTTGACCAGACCGACGCCCGACGTCGCGGCCGCCGCGAGCGCGACCTGGATCGCGATCGCCGGCACGAGGTACGTCTCGTAGGTGATCGACCCGCCCCGGCCGATCGCCTGCGTCGCGACGCCGCCGAACACCTGCGTGAACAGCACCAGAAAGATGATCGGCTGGACCAGCGAGACGACCAGCACGAACGGGTTGCGGACCGCCTTCAGGTTCCAGCGCTTGAAGTTCGTCCACGCGTCGCCGAAAAACGAGTTACCCGAGCGCGCGATCGGCGCCGGCGTCGTCGCCTCGACGCCGCGGTCGGGCTGTGCGCCCCCGTCCGTCCTGCCGTCCGGATCGGTCATTCGTCGCTCACCTCCCCGGCGACCGGGTCCTCGGGGGCGGTTGCGGCCGCCGCGTCCGCACCCTCGCCCGTCGCCTCGCCCGTAATCGCGAGGAACACGTCGTCGAGCGTCGGCGCCCGGACGTTGAACCCGGTGACGGCGACCCCGGCGTCCCGCAGCGCGACCAGCACGTCCGTCCCGCGCGAGCGGGCCCGCTGCGACGTGATCTGCAGGCCGCCCTCGGTCGGTTCGATCGTCGCGTCGGCTTCGAGCAGGTCGGCCTCGCGGACGACCGCGGCGGCCGCCTCGGCGTCGGCGGTGTCTTCGCCATCAGCCAGCTCGATGTCGAGGATCTCGCCGCCGACGCGGCGCTTGAGCTCGTCCGGCTCGCCCGTCGCGACGATCTCGCCGTCTGCGATCACGGCCAGCCGGTCGCAGAGCTGGTCGGCCTCCTCCAGGTACTGCGTCGTCAGGAAGATCGTCGTCCCACGGTCGTTGATCGCCCGGAAGTACTCCCAGAGCTTGTTCCGGGCCTTCGGGTCGAGCCCGGTCGTCGGCTCGTCGAGAAAGACCAGCGGCGGCTGGTGGACCAGCGCCGTCGCGACGTCGAGGCGCTTTTTCATCCCGCCCGAGAAGTCCTCCGATCGCTTGTCGGCGACCTCGGCGAGGTCCACCAGATCCAGCAGTTCGTCGATCCTGTCCGCCCGTTCGCCCCGGGGGACGCCGTAAGCCTCGCAGGCGAACTTGAGGTTCTCCCGGGCGGTGAGCTCCTCGTCGACGCTGGTCTCCTGGGCCATGTAGCCGATCGACTCGCGGATCGCCCGCGGGTTCTCGGCGGCGTCGAACCCGTTGACCCGAACCGAGCCGCCGGTCGACTCCAGCAGCGTCGCCAGCACTTTGATCGTCGTCGTCTTGCCGGCGCCGTTCGGCCCGAGGAAGCCGAAAAACTCCCCGCGTGGGATCGTCAGCGAGACGCCTCTGACCGCCTCGGTGCCGTCGGCGTAGGTCACCCGCAGGTCGTCGGCGTCGATCGCGGCGTCGTCCCGGACCGCCGGCTGTTCGGCTGTCTCACCCATCAATCTGCTCTCTTCTAGCGGCGGCAGGCGGAAATAGCTTCGAGTTGCGGCGGCGGCGAGGCGGACGTTCGGACGTTTAGGGCGGCCAGCCGAACACGCCGGCGTCGTAGGCGTCGACGTCCGCGGGCGACTCAAGGACGACGACCTCGAACGCCCACTCCGTACCCGCACTCAGGTCGTTCGTCGAGGCGAGGTACGTCCCCAGGTGCGCGCCGTTCTCGCCGTAGAACCGGGTGCGAACCTCCGCGTACTCGATCAGTTGCTCGGCCTCGTTTCGGACGCTACCCTGGACGGTGAGCCCCTTGTACCCGCCCGCGTTGACGGGCTCGTGTTCGACGAGCTCCAGCGCCTGCACGGACGTCGCGTCGGGATCGGGCGTCGTCGAGGCGAACGCCCGCTGCGTGCTCGCATTCGTCGCATTTTCGAGGCTGCCGGTTCCGGAGACTGCGACGTCGTTCTGGGGGCCGTAGGCGCTGCTGCCGTCGCCGCCGAGACAGCCCACGATCCCCGCGACCCCGCCGGCTCCGACCAACTGCAACACTCGCCGCCGCGTCGGATCTTCGCCCGCTGCGCCCTCGACCGCCATGTCCTCGCCCGTCGCGTCGCCCTCCCTCTCCATACCGTCGGGTAGACCGCGGCCGGCCAAGTGCGTTGGTCACAGTCGGTTGCGGCGTAGTTGCACCTCGTTTCGCCGCGCTACGCGCCCTCGAACGGCGCGTGGGTCGCCCGGTACCCTTCCGCGGTCGATTCCACGTCCTCGACGACGCGCAGGCGGATGTTCCGCTCCTGTTTCGTTCGAACGGGCACGTCGTAGTTGTCTGCCTCGTACCCCAGAGAGCCGCCGTCGGCGCGCTCGCGCTCGACGAACTCGCGGTGGGCCGCGAGCCGGTCGGCCGCGACGCGCTCGGAGATCGCGGGCGCCTCGACGACCCGCTCCTCGAAGGCGCTCGCGAACTCGGGCTCGATCTCGACGCTGACCGAGTTCCGGCCGGCGACCATCGCGGCCAGCGTCGTCGTGCCGGTGCCCCAGAACGGGTCGAGTACGGTGTCGCCGTACGCCGAGTACATGTTCACCAGCCGGTAAGGGATCTCGAAGGGGTAGGCCGCCGAGCGGTCCCGTAGTTCCTCGCCTGCCAGCGCCTGATGCTCGCCGCGGACGTCCTCCCAGACGTCGGTAAACCAGCGGTTGCGCTCCTCCCAGAAGTACGCCGCCTCGTAGCGCCGGTCGGCGCCGGGCTCGAAGCTCCGGCTCTCCGATCCGTTCCGAAAGACGAGGACGTACTCGTGTTCGAGCGTGACGTAGGCGTTGGGCGGAACCATCCCCGAGCCCATGAACTTCGCGGCGCTGTTGGCCGGCTTGCGCCAGAGCACGTCCGGCAGCGGCTCGAATCCCAGCTCCTCGAACGCGTCGATCACCCGGGCGTGGTTCTGGTAGACGCGGAAGCTGCCGTCCACGGTTCTGGTCGCGTCGCCGACGTTGACGCAGGCGATGCCGCCCTCGACCAGCACGCGCTCGACCTCGGCCCAGACGGCGTCGAGCGCCTCGTGCATCAGTTCGTAGGCCCGTCGACCGTCGCCGTCGTCGAGCGCCTCGCCCGCCCCTGGCGCCAGCTCGGCGAACAGCTCGTCCCACATCTCGATCATCGGGTACGGCGGCGACGTGACGACGAGCTCGACCGAGTCGTCGTCGAGGTCGCCCAGCTCCCGCGCGTCCCCCACGACGATCCGGTGACGGGTCTCCATCGTCGTCTCGTTCAGCCCGAGGGGTCTAGAAAGTGCCGGCTCGCGGCGCAGGCTGCCGATTCTCGACCGCCGCCGCGCTGGTCCCCGCGATCGCGTCAGACTTCGGCTTCGACGTACTCGACCGCTCGCTCGGGCGTCTCGACGGCCTCGACGCCCGCTACCTCGTGGGTGCCGATGCCGGCGACCGGCCGCCCCGTATCCAGCGCGTGAGCGATCTCCGAGAGCGTCCCCGTCGAGCCGTCGATCGCGATCGCGGCGTCGCCGTTCAGCACGACGAGCACGTTCCGGACGTTGCCCAGTCCGGTGGCGATCGGCGTCGCGACGTACTCGTTGGCCGCTCGGCGGTCCTCTCCGGGCAGGATGCCGATCGTTTCCCCACTGTTCTCGCGGGCGCCCCGGCAGGCCGCCTCCATGACGCCGGTGCGGCCGCCACAGACCACGGTGTGGCCCCGTTCCGCGAGTAGCCTGCCCACGTCGCGTGCCTGCTCGTACTCCGATTCGTCGACTCGCCCGCCGCCCACGACGCTGACGCGCATACTCGCCCGGATTCGGGCCGGCGGCACAAGCGTTTCGAGAGCGTAGTGCGCTCAGTCGTCGGCGTCTCGCTCGTACGCGCCTCGCCTCTCCAGTTCGCCCCGACGCCGGAGCACCGACGGCGTCCGGCAGATTCCGGGCGCGCCGGTCACCTGCGGAACGGTGCAGTTATTGCAGCTCTCGCAGGCGACCCGCGTTTCGGCGTCGACGCCGTTGCGGGGGTCGGTGCCGGTGTTCGCGTCCGATTCCAGCAACCGCGCCGGAAGCCGCGGCTCGGCGTAGAACGGCCGGGCCATCCCGACCATGTCGGCGGCCGGTTCTTCGCCCGCCTCGCCGAGCAACCGATCGATCTGCCCGCGTTCGCGGACGCCGCCCTCCAGCATAACGGGGACGTCGACGCGCCGGCGCACCCGCCGGCAGAACTCCTCGTTCCACGCAGGCTCGAAGTCGAACCGACGCTCCTGCAGCCGGTTGAGCGCCGCTACCGCCCGCGCCCGGTGCCGGCTGCCGAAGGCCTCGGCGTACCCCTCCGCGAACTCGTCGCTCTCCCAGGCGCGCTCGGGGTACGCGCCGCGGACGATGCTCATATCCCAGATCACGTTCGTGCACACCGGCGCCACGGCGTCGAAGCCGTACTCGGCGAGGTGCTCGGCGACGGCGACGCCGTCGTCGAGATCGAGGTGTCGCCGGACGAGCCGCGGCGCCGCGGTTTCAGCGGGTACCTTCGTCAGGAGCGCTACGTCGCCCGCTCGCGTCCGGATCTCGTCGTGGACGAGTTCGAGAAAGCGCACGCGCTCGAGCCGCGAGCCGCCGAACTCGTCGTCCCGCCGGTTGTAAAAGGGCGAGAGGAACTGCTGGACGATCCCCATGTTCGCGCCGGCGAGGTGGATCGCGTCGTAGCCCGCGTCGACCGCTCGGGCCGCCGCTTTGCCGAAGTCCGCCGCCAGCCCGTACACCTCGCCGGTGTCGAGCACGTGCGGGTCGAAGGAGACCAGGCCGAACCGGTCGACCGCCCGAAGCTGCCAGGGTGGGCGCGAGACGGCGAGCTGTTCGAGATCGGGGTGCTCCGCCCGATAGCCGGCGTGCCACGTTTCCATGCTGCGCAGGCCGCCGTGTTCGAGTTGAATCGCAATCCGCGCGCCGCGCTCGTGGATCCGGTCGGTGAGCCGCTCTAGACGCTCGACGAACGCCGGATCGTGGACGCGCGTCATCCCCGGCGCCGCACACCCACCGTCGCCGCGGACGATCGTCGCGCCCTGACAGAGCAGCCCGGCGCCGGCGTCGGCCGCCGGTTCGAGGTCATCGATTAGCACGTCCACGGCGTCCGGCCCGTTCCCCGCGCACTCCAGCAGCGGCGCCCGGTACAGCCTATTTCGGACCGTTTCGCCCCCGATATCGACCGGCGCCTCGAGACGTGCCATCGTTTCGTGCTGGAACCTATCGGCCCAAAAGCGTTTGTTGCGTCGACGCCCTCGTATCTCCATGCGCAGACAGATCGCCCTCGTCGCGGTCGTCGCTCTCGTCGCGCTGGCAGGCTGTGGCGGCGTCCTGACAGACGACGGCGCAACTGACCCCTCGGACGACGACCCGGCGAACGACTCGGAACCGGAACAGGCGCCGACGCTCGAATCGGTCGCGTATCCGGACGGATACGATCAGGACGGAATTAGCAACGCCAGTCGCGCGCTCGCGACCCACGACGCGGCGATCACCGAGGCCGCGGGGTACGAACTCTCGGCGACGATGCGCGTCAGCTCGGGCGACGAGACCCAGGAGCTGGTGATGACCTCGACGGTCGACAACGAGGCCGGCACCGAACTCTCGACGCTCGAACTTTCGGGCTCGGTGGCGGTGTACCGCGCCGCGGACGGGTCGACCTACACGCGCATCGACGACGGCTCGAACGTCCAGTACGAGACGAGCCGGCCCGACAGCTACGCGCGCCTGACGATGTCGCAGTTCCAGCGCTCCCTCGCGGACGCCAACCTGAGCGCGACGTCGGTTTCGCAGGAGGGATCGACGACGCTGCTCACGTACTCCGGGGACGCCGGGATCGAACTCGTCGTCGACACCGAGGGTCGGATTCACTCCCTGTCGATCGAGGAAGGCGACGTGCGGGCCGACTTCTCCTTCGACTACGGATCGGTGACCGTCGAGGAGCCGGACTGGCTCGACGACGCGAAAAGCGAGTCGGGCGCCTAGAGGTCCCGGTTGCTGTCGGCGGGACCGTCTTCGCTGCCGCCGATCTCCCCGAGATCACGCCCGGCGTTCGCCTCGCTTCTGCCGCCCGCTTCGCCCGTGAGCTCGCCGTACACCGCCTCGCGGACGTCCTCGGCCGACTCGAACGTCTCGTCGGACAGCCGGTCGAACACGCTCCCGAGCGACTCGGTCTCGTTCGCGAGGTCGATCTCCTCGTCGGCGTACGTCGCGGCCAGCTCCTCGCCCCTGACGGGGTACTTGTGCTCGGTGAAGTCCTGCTGGACCTGCTCGATGATGTTCTCGCTGTGCTCGGCCTGCTCGTGTTTTCGACGCTTCGATGCCTCCTGGACCTTCTCCGGGTCGGGCTCCCCCGACGGATCGTTGCCGGACATTGTCTCCCCCGTCCGGTGGTCCGCCGCGGACGCGGAAAACGGTGGTGCCGAGGTGTGTCGGTCGCCGGACGGCGTTGCCCCGATGTCGTCTCCCCCCAGAGTTCGGCGTCCGGCCTACTTTTCGACGTCCAGCAGCGCGACCCGCTCCAGCACGATTTCGGCCAGCTCGGCGTCCGTCGCCGCTAGTTCCGCCTCGGACACGTCGAAAAAGTCCCGCACCAGCGCCGCGTCGGCGTGCTCGACGCCGAGCGTCGGGCGCTCGTTCAGGGCGAACGATTCGCGGACCGCCGCGGCGGCGTCGGCTTCGTGCGCCGCGATTTTGCTATCGCGCGCTTCCAGTTCGACGTCGCTCGCTCCGGCACCGGCGTCTTCCGCATCGCCACCATCGTCGACGCCGTCGATCAGCACGGCGACGTCGAGTGCGCCCGCTTCGACGCCCATCGTCAGCGCGTCGTCGATCTGGCGGCGCCCCGCGGCGTACAGCAGTATTTCGACGCCGCGGTCCCGGGCGACGTTCTCGCCGCGCTCGATCGCCCGGTCGGCCAGTTCGACGGCGCGCTCGAGGTGTTCGCGTCCGACCAGGTAGCGCGCGTCGAACGCCTGTACAGTACACCCGTGCTCGTCACCGATCGTCGCCAGCTCGGCGACGACGGCGTCGACGTCCTCGATCGTCGCCCGTCCTTCCAGGACGCGCATCAGTGATCGCCCTCCATCAGAAATCACCTAGGCTCGCCTGATCGGCGTCCGCGCTCGCTTCGTCGCCCTCCTCGTCGTCCGGCGCCGCACCCCCTTCGTTTCCGCTGGAGCCGTCGGTCGCCGCGGCTTTCGCGCTCTTGTCGGCGCTCACGCCCTCTAGCGACGGGTCCTGTCGACCGGCATTTTCGAGGACGGTCTCGGCGGTCTTTCGACGCCCGCGCAGCGCGCCGAGCACGACCGACTTGTCGGCCTCCCGGAGGTCCGCGCGGGTCTCGATGCCGGCGTCGAACAGGCGCCGGGCGCGCTTGCGGCCGACGTTCCGGACGCCCGCGAGTTCGAGCAGCTCCTCCTTGATGCCGTCCTCGACGCGCTTTCGGGCTTCACGGATCGACGGCGAGACGCCGAGGTCGAGCTCCGCCGCGAGCTGCTCGGCGGCGTTGAGCAGCCACTCGGCGGTGTCGGTCTTCCCGCGAACGTCGCCCGGGCCGACGCCGTACTTCGCGGTGATGCGGTCTTCGTCGACCTCCTCGGCCCAGTCTTCGAGCATCTCGGCGGTCTTGAGCGCCGAGAGCCAGTCCTCGAAGCGCACGTCCTCGAACTCGCTGGGCATCGCCCCGAGGAACTCGTTCTCGCGCTCGTAGGCGACCTCGGTGTACTCCTCGCGGTCGCCGGATTTCAGGTACAGCTCGTACATGTCCGGCGTCCGGGCGACGAGGTGGTACAGGCCCATCGCGGTGGGTTTTTCTTCGTCTTCGATATCTCGGAGTCCGTCGACGATCTCGGCGGCGCTCATCGGGTCGAGGTAGAGCCGGGAGACGGTGTGACCGAGGCCGGTCGCTGAGAGTTCGTCGCCCTCCTCTCGCTCTATGAACTCGTTGCGCTCCAGGTACTCGATCACGTTGTCCGCCACTTGCTCCAAACGCTCGGGGTCGTCGGCCTGACTGGCGTGAAGCGTCTCCGAGAGGAATCCGAGCAGCTCCTCCCGAGAGCGTGCGAACCCGCTGGCGATCGTCGCCAGCACGTGGGTTCGCAGCGCCGGCTCGGCCGCGAGCTTCGAGCGCACCGGCTCGGGGTCGGCGTACACGTACCGATCGAACAGTTCGTCCAGTTCCTCGTGGCTCTTGGCGAGCAGCACGGCCTCGCCGTAGGGGTCCCGACCCGGGCGTCCCGCCCGGCCCATCATCTGGTGGACCTCCAGCACGTCCAGGGGCTGCATCCCGCCCGCGGTGCCGTCGTAGCGGCGCCAGTCGCGCACGATCACCCGGCGGCTCGGCGTGTTGACGCCCGCGGCGAGCGTCGGCGTCGCGCTGACGACCTTCAGCAGGCGATCCCTGAAGGCGTCCTCGACGAGCGAGCGGTGCTCGGCCGCGAGGCCGGCGTGGTGGAAGGCGCCGCCGCGCTCGACGGCCGCCGCGAGGTCGTCGCTCGTCTCGGTGTCCGAGACGTCGCGGATCTCGGCGGCGATCTCCGCGAGCGCGTCCGTCTCCTCCGGCGAGAGGCTCGGCTCGACGACGTCGGCCAACCGTCTCGCGGCGGCCTCGGCGTTCCGCCGGGAGTTGACGAACACCAGCGAGGAGCCGCCGTCCTCCAAGGTGTCCCGCACGATGGCGGCGGTCTGTTTCTCGTTTTTCCGGGTCGGCAGCTCCTGCTGGGTGCCGTCGTCGAGGTGCAGAGCGTCGCCGTAGTGGACGCCCTTCTTCAGGTCGATCGGGCGCCACGTCGAGTCGACGAGCTCGGCGTCGAGCCAGTCGGCGATCTCGTCGGCGTTTCCTACTGTCGCTGACAGCGCGACCGTCTGCAGCGAGGGGTTGAGCTGGCGGAGCTTCGCCAGCGTCACCTCCAGCGTCGGCCCGCGCGAGGCGTCGTCGATCAGGTGGACCTCGTCGCTCACGACGCAGTCGACGTCCTCGATCCAGGGGGCGCCGTTTCGGACGAGGGAGTCGACCTTCTCGCTGGTCGCGACGACGATGTCCTTCTCGGCGAGCCACTCGCCGGAGGCCTCGTAGTTGCCCGTCGAGACGCCCACCGAGACGCCGAACTCATCGAACGCCTCGAACTCGGCCTTTTTCTCGCTCGCCAGCGCTCGCAGCGGGACGATATAGAGGGCTCTCCCGCCGCGCTCGATCGTCGAGAGCATCCCGAGCTGGGCGATCAGCGTCTTCCCGCTGGCGGTCGGCACGCTCGCGACCACGTTCTCGCCCGCCGTGACGCCTGCCTCGACCGCCTCGGCCTGGGGCGGGTACAGCTCCTCGATCCCCTCCGCCTGCAGGTACTCGACGAACTCGGGAGGGACGTTCTCCAGCTCCGCAGTCTCCATTAGGTCCCCGTTGGCCCCTCCTGTGGTTTAAACTTCCGTCGTCGGCTGGCCGCTTCGACGCCGCGGCGTCGTCGCCGGTCGGCACGCCGAGCGTCGGCGTCCTCCGACCGCTCGACGCAGTCCCGCGCTCCGTCACCCATTTGGTCCCTTCACACCAACGATGCGGTATGAAAGTCGAGTTCGACCGCGACACCTGCATCGGGATGTTCCAGTGCGTCGCCGAGTGGGACGCCTTCGAGAAGAACGAGGACGCCGGGAAGGCAGATCTCGCGGGCAGTGAGGAGACCGACGAGGACGTGTTCGTCCGCGAGGTGCCCGACGACGCCGAACTCGACGCGAAGTTCGCCGCCCGCTCGTGTCCGGTCGACGCCATCGTGATCTACGACGACGACGGCGAGCAGCTGATTCCCTGACTGACGCCTCTCCTCAGAGCTCCGTCCGGTAGACGAGCAGGTCGAACGGCGTCTCGAAGTCGTCGACGCGCTCGCGGACAACCCGCTCGAATCCGGCGTCCTCGTAGAACCGCTGCGCGGCGTCCTGCCGGTCGGTCGTGTGGAGGACGAACGTCTCGATGCCATCCTCGCGAGCCCGGCGCTGCAGCTCGTCGTACAGCGCTCGGCCGACGCCGCGGCGCTGGTAGTCGGGTGCGACGCTGAACCGCTTGATCTGGACCGCGGCGTCGCCGAACTCGTCGTAGAACGCACGCAGGATCTCGCCCGGCGGATGATACGCGATCGAGCCGACGATCCGCCTCTCGATCTCGGCGACGAGGAACTCCCCTTCGGGAAAGTACTCCTCGTCGATCGCGTCGAGGTCCTCGTCGAGTTCTCCGTCCATGTCACCGACCCACGCGTCGGCCTCTCGGTGGGCGATCTCGATCACGTCGGAGATCTGATCCTCGTCGCCGGGCTGGTACCGGCGGATCGTCAAATCCTCACTCACGTCCGACGGTTCTCGGCCCGTTCCCTTGGGTGGGTCCGGCGTCGGAGATTGTTACCGCCTCCTCGACGATCGAAAACGTACCTGTTCGTTGACGAAAACGTTATAACGGACCGTGTGGGAACCCCGCATGGGTGAACGACGATGACCGGAAACCGGTCGCACGTCACCGAGTGGGCGGAGTTCGTCGACGCCGAGGTGCCCGAGTCGGAGCTGTCGGGCGAGCGCGATCGTCCACTCGCGCGTGAGCACTGAGAAGGCGGTTCGCGGGCGGCGAGCGTCGGCGCCGTAGGCCGACCGATCGGAGTTACTCGATCTTCCCGTACTGCTCGGAGAGCTTGTCGGCCGCTTCGCCGAGCTGCTCGCGCTCGAAGCTGTCCAGATCCCACTCGACGACCTCCTCGACGCCGTCGCTGCCCAGTTTGACCGGCACGCCCATCGCGACGTCGTCGTGCCCGAACTCGCCGTCGAGTTTGATCGATCCGGGCAGCACCTCGCCCGTGTCCCGTAGCACGGCCTCGACCATGTGGCCGACGCCGGTCGCCGGGCCCCACTCGGTGGCGCCTTTCTTCTCGATGACGTTCATCGCGCTCTGCTTGAGCTCGTCGAGGATTTCGGCCTTCTCGTCGTCCGAGAACTCGGGATCCGATCCGTCGACGCGGACCTTCGAGAACACCGGCACCTGCGCGTCGCCGTGCTCGCCGAGGATCGTCGCCTCGACGTTCTGGACGGGGGCGTCGAAGCGCTCGCCGAGGACGTAGCGGAAGCGCGCCGAGTCCAGGCGGCCGCCGAACCCGATCACCTTCTCGCGGGCGCGGTCGCCGGTTTCGTAGAGGTGGCGGTTGAGCAGGTCGACCGGATTCGAGGTCGTGATCGTCACGAACTCGTCGTCGTTGTGCTCGGCCAGCGACGAGCCGATGTCCTCCATGATCGGCGCGTTGTCGCCCGCCAGGTCGATCCGGGTCTGGCCGGGCTGGCGCGGGATGCCTGCCGTGATGACGACCACGTCCGACCCGGCGGTGTCCTCGTAGCCACCCTGCCGGATCGTCGTGTTCGAGTCGTAGGCGACGCCGTGGTTCGCGTCGGCGGCCTGGCCGACGGTGTCGTCCTCCTTGTCGGGGATGTCGACGAACACGATCTCGTCGGCCACGTCGCGCAGCGCGATGTTGTACCCCGCCGCGGCGCCGACCGTCCCGGCCGCACCGACCACGCTAACTTTGGTCATACAACCTAAATTGGCCGCGCGATACCGGTTAAAGCTTCGGACGGCCCCACCAGCGTTCCCCATCTGGATTCGGGACGCGTCCGGCGGGATCCGTTTCGAGACACCGCTGTTGGTGCTCTGCTCGAAGCGCCTCCGTCATATGCCTCTCGCACCCGTGTGTCGCTGTCACACGACCGAGACGGCTTCTTGACGATCGGCGTCAACTCTTCGCGTGGGCATGGCAACTGATACCAAACCAACGCTCGCACCGCTCCCGAACGTGACGACCGCCGCCCTGGCCGCCGGTGTCGTCGGCGGATTCGTCGGCAGCGTCCTGTTCGGGCTGATCATGCAGTACGTGATGCCAGCGCCGATTCTGGAGATGGCGATCCCCGCGATGTACGGGTTCTCGGGGCCGGCCCCGGCGGTCGGCTGGGCGTTCCACCAGTTCCACGGTGTCGTCTTGGGCGTGGCGTTCGTCGTGCTCGTCAGCGCCGCCGGACTCGACGATCACGCGCGCACGCTCGGCGGCGCGGCGTCGCTGGGCGTCGGCTACGGCGTCCTAACGACGCTGCTTCCGGTGATCGTGATGCCGCTGTGGCTGCAGGCCGTCGGCTTCCCCGGCGCGCCCCCATTCCCGAACCTCGCGATCCCGGGGACGCTGGTCACGCTCGTCGGACACGTCGTCTACGCGCTGCCGGTCGCGCTGGCGTACGCGCTCGCCCGAGACTGACCCGCGAACTTGCTGGTTTTTTAGTCGCCGCGGCCCCTCCTCTCGGGTATGAGCGAGTTCGACAAGGAAGCAGAGCGGGAGAAGCTCCGCGAGAAGTACGGCGAGGACGACGCCGACCGCGAGGCGACCCAGCGCATGAGCCAGTTGCTCCTGCAGGGCGCGACGATGACGAACCGCCACTGCGACCGCTGCGGCGACCCCATCTTCCGGCAGAACGACCAGGAGTTCTGCCCGACCTGCAACGCCGAGGCGCAGGCGGCTGACGCCGACGCACAGGCGGCCGACGCCGAAAATCAGGGCGCGGACGCCGATACGAACGCTGCTGAGAACCGGCCGACCGAGACGCAGTCCGCTACTGCCGACGCCCAGTCCGCGGACGCCGACGCTCGGTCAGCGGCCGCCCAGCGTGCACCCGCCGGGCGTCAGCCGACCGACGCTCAGTCTGGACGCGCCGCGGCGCCGGGACGCCCCGAATTCGAGGCGCCCCGAACGCCGCCGACCGAGGACGCCGCGCCCGCTGCCGACTCGAACGCGGCATCACGCAGCGGTGGTAGCTCCGACCTCCAGTCTTCGGCGTCGGCCGGCGACCTCGCCGACGCGGACGCGGCGCTCGTGACGACGCTAAACCGGTTCGCGAGCGCGGCCGCGCAAACCGACGATCCGCGACGGGCGAAAGAACACCTCGAAGCCGCCCGCGAGGCCGCCGAGGCGCTCGACGCGCTGCGGCGGTGAGATCGCGCCGCAGTCCGTGCTTGCTACTGCACTAGCTGGTCGGTGAACTGCTCGCGAACCTTCTCGACCTTCGGCGCGGCGTGCATCCGGCAGTAGGCGTCCTGAGGGTTCTTCTCGAAGTAATCCTGGTGGTGCTCCTCGGCCTCGTAGAACTCTTCGAGGGGCTCGATCTCGGTGACGATCGGGTCGTCGTACGCGCCGGAGTCCTCCAGTTCGACGACGAACGCTTCGACGATCTCGCGCTGCTCGTCGTCGTGGTAGAGCACGATCGAGCGGTACTGCGAGCCGACGTCGGGGCCCTCGCGGTCCTCGGTCGTGGGGTCGTGGATCGTGAAGAACACCTCCAGCAGGTCCGGGTAGCTGATCTCGTCGGGGTCGTAGGCGACCTGCACGACTTCGGCGTGGCCGGTCGTTCCTCGGCAGACTTCCTTGTAGCTCGGGTTCTCGGCGTGGCCGCCGGCGTAGCCCGATACCACGCTCTCGACGCCGTCGAGCGGTTTGAGCGCGGCTTCGACGCACCAGAAACAGCCGCCGCCGAACGTCGCGTGTTCGAGTTGCTCGGCCATACCGCGACGTAGGGGCCGAGCGGGTTTGAACTGTGGGGTCGCACCGATATCGCCCGGCGCCGTCGTACGGTCGACAGTCGGCGTTCGTCGTCGTCGCGCCGACCTCGCGCGGCGCCGTCGCTACCGCCGCTCCGGGACCATTTCGACCGGCCCGTCGGGGCGCAACGTGATCGAGGGCCTGAAGCCGAGATTCTCGACGGTCGACTCCACGGTCCAATCCTGGCAGATCGTCGCCAGCACCAGTCGCGCCTCCAGCATCGCGAACCGGTCGCCGATGCAGCGGCGCGGCCCGCCGCCGAAGGGGAAGTACGCGAACGGCGGTAGCTCCTCGCGCATCTCGTCGGTCCAGCGCTCCGGGCGGAACTGCTCGGGATCGTCGTAGAAGCGCTCGTCGCGGTGGAGCACCCACTGCTGGAACGAGACGGTCCGGCCCTGGGGGATCCGGTAGCCCGCCATCTCGACGTCCTCGTCGGCCTCGCGGAGGATGTCGTACACTGGCGGGTAGTACCGCATCGTCTCCTCGACCACCTGCTCGGTGTACGACAGATCGTCGAGGTCGCCGACCGTCGGCGTCCGACCGCCGAGCACGTCGTCCAGTTCGGCCTGTAGCTTCTCGCGCTTTTCGGGGTTCTTCGAGAGCAGGTGCAAGGCGTAGGTCAGCGCGAGCGCGGTCGTCTCGTGGCCCGCCAGCAGGATCGTCACTACCTCGTCGCGGATGCGCTCGCGCGGGAGATCCTCGTCCTTCGCGAGCAGAACCGAGACGACGTCGCCAGCGTCGCCTCCTCCCTGTTCGTGCTGCTCGATGATCCGCTCCGCGACGGCGTCGAGATCGTCCAGCGCCGCGTTGAACCGCCGGTTCCCCGGCGTCGGCACCCACCGCGGCACGTCGACCGGCCGCCGGATCGACGTCGACGCCCGGTCCATTACGGCCTCCAGGGCGTCGCCGATCGCCTCCTCCTGAGCGCGAATGTCGACGTCGAACAGCGCCCCCGCGGCGATCTCGACTGTGAGGCTCATCATGTCATCGTGGACGTTCCGCTGCTGGCCGGGCGTCCAGTCGGCTAGCGCGCGCTGGGTGCTGTCGGTCATCTCCGTCGCGTACGACTCCAGCATCTCGGGGTAGAACGACGGCTCGATCGTGTGTCGCTGCGAGCGCCAGAACTCACCCTCGCTGGTCAGCAGTCCGTCGCCGAGTACGGGCTTGAGCGTGTCCATAAAGCGCTCGCCCTTGACGAACGACTCGTTGTCGTCGACGAGCACGCGCCGGACGAGTTCGGGATCGCTCACCTGAACGAACCGCTCGCCGCCGAGTTCGTACCCCGCGACGGGGCCGTACTCGCAGGCCAGATTCTCGAAGAAGGCTAGCGGGTCCTGCACGTACTCGCGGGTGTTCCCGAGGATCGGCATCCCGTCGGGACCGGGCGGTGCGGCGGGCCGAGAGCTGGTCATGTTCTGTTCACACTACGGGGTGTGGAGGCAAGTGCGTTCCCCCCTGTCGCCGGAAGAGGAGCGACTCGTCTCCCGAGAACCGCGGTCGCTTCGCTCGGCTCACCGCCGGAAGACTCGCTTTGCTCGTCTTCCGAGGATCGCGAACCTTCGGTTCGCTCACCGCCCATCCGGGACGTACTCGCTGCCGATCACGTCGCGGATCCGGTCGGCCGTCACCTCGCCCACTCCCTCGGCCTCCAGCAGGTCCTCCTTCCGGGCGGTCATCACCGCCTCGACGGTGCCGAACTCCGAGAGCAGCGAGCGCGCCGTGACGGGCCCGACGTCGGCGATCGACGCCACCACGTACTCCTGCTGTTCCGAGAGGGTCTTGGACTGCTTCTCGCCGTGGATCGACACCTCGCGATCCTCGTTTTCCTGTTCGCGCCCGGCGATCACCGCGAGCAGCTCGCGGGTGTCGTCCTCGTCCTCGGTCCGCAGCACGCTGACGCCGAAGTCGACGACGAGACTCGACAGCGCGCCCCGGATCGCGTTCGGGTGCACGTCGCGCTTCTCGTAGAGGCCCTCGCCCTCCAGCACGACGACCGGCCGGGAGTAGTGCCGGCTCATGTCGCCGACCTGCTCGAACAGCGAGCGATCCCCTCCGGTCAGCGTATCGAGGAAGTCGTCGACGGCCTTCCGCTCGACCGCGACGCGATCGGAGAGCACGTAGTCGCCGACTTCCAGGGTCTCCAGCCTGGTCTGGACGTCCTCGCGCTTCGAGAGCTCGCGGGCGATGTTGGCGTCGAGCTCGCGCTGGTCGGCGACGATCTCGATCGTGCCGTCGTCGTCCGGCTCGGCGGTCGCGACGGTGGCGTCCTCGTCGGACGCCGCCGCGTCGGCTTCGGCGTCCCCGTCTTCGGCGTCTCCGTCGCCGGACGCCGCTGTCGAATCGCCCTCGTCGCCGGTCGCCGCGGCGTCGTCGCCATCTGTCTCATCCGAGTTCGCGTCCGCGCCGGTGAAGTCCGCCAGCCCGGGCTGGACGTCGCTCTCGCCGCCGTCCGCAGCAGACTCCCCGGCGCTCGACGATCCGCCGCCCGACCCGCTCTCGAAGTCGCCGAGCTGCTGCTGGCTGTCGTCGAGTTCCTCCTCGATCTCGTCGGTGAGCCCCTTGAGCTCGCGGAGCTCGTCTTCCATCTGCTGTTCGCGACGGCGCGAGATCCAGAAGTACGCCTCGTCGCGGGTGTCCTCGGCGAGCAGGACGACCACGCGCCCCTCGGCCTGGCGACCCGTTCGGCCCTTGCGCTGGATCGAGCGGATCGCCGTCGGCACCGGCTCGTAGAACAGGACGAGGTCGACCTCGGGGACGTCCAGGCCCTCCTCGGCGACCGACGTCGAGACCAGCACCTCGAACTCGCCGCTCCGGAAGTCGTCGAGGGTTTCTTGCTGTTGCTTCTGGGTCATCCCGTCGCTACCCTCGCGGTCGCCCTGCCCGACGAACCGGCGGGCGTCGAAGCTCTCCGAGAGGAACTCGGTGAGGATCTCGGCGGTGTCGCGCGATTCGGTGAACACGATCACGCGCTCGCCGTCCTCGATGCCCAGCGTCTGGGCGAGCAACACGCGCGCTCGGGAGAACTTCGGGTGGAGGTCGTCGTAGGACGCACAGTCCTGCATCGCCGTCCGGACGCGCGGGTCGGAGATCAGGCGCTGGTCGGCTTTCGACGCGCCCGAGGAGCGCGCGGCGTTGCGCAGGCGCTCGAAGTACCGCTCTAAGGCTTCGACGCTCTGGGTTTCGACGTAGGTGACGGCGGTCCGGAGCTTGCGAATCTCGGCGTGGACCGACATCCCCTCGTACCCCTCGGACTGGTCGTTGTTCATCAGCTTCTGGAGCTCGGCGCGCATCGACTGGAGGTCGTTCTCCGAGAGGTCGGCGCTGCGCTTGTTGGTCACGCCAAGCTCGTTGAGTTTCTCCAGCCGGTCCTCGATCACGTCGTTCAGCGCGTCCCGGATGTCGGTGATCGTTTCGGGCAGCTCGACGCGCTCCCACTCGACGTCGGTGTCGTGGGTGTACTCGTCGACGTCGACGTCGGCGTCGGCCTCGGTCATCACTTCGACCTCGTCGATGCCGAGGTTCTCGCAGACCTCCAGAATTTCCTCCTCGTCGCCGCCGGGCGACGCCGACATCCCCGTGACGAGGGGGTCGGCGGCGTCGGCGTGGTAGCGCTCGGCGATGTAGTTGTACGCGTAGTCGCCGGTGGCGCGGTGGCACTCGTCGAAGGTGAGGTGGGTGACATCCGCGAGCGAGACGCGCCCGCCGACCAGATCGTTCTCGACGACCTGCGGCGTCGCGATGACGATCTGTGCGGAGTCCCAGAGCGCCGACCGGTCGTCGGGGCTGACCTCGCCGGTGAACACGACGATATCCTCGGCGGGAATCTCCAGCGCTTCGCGGTAGAAGTCGGCGTGCTGCTGGACCAGCGGCTTCGTCGGCGCCAGAAAGAGCGCCTTCCCGCCGACGTCCTGTAACCTGTTGGCGGTCACCAGCAGGCTCACCGTCGTCTTGCCCAGTCCGGTCGGCAGGCAGACCAGCGTGTGGTGGTCGGTCGCCGTGCCGGCCAGCTGGAGCTGGTAGAGGCGCCGTTCGAGAAAGTTCGGCGCGAGCAGCGGGTGGTCCACGTACTGCGTTTCTCCGTCCGTGGCGGCCATTGCAGGCTCGTTCGGGGCGGGGGCGGTTAAGGATTCGCCCAGCGCGGTGAAAGTGGTCACCGGCGCGCGACCGCCTCGATCAGAGCATCGCTCCCGGCACCGCTACCGCCGCTTCGCCCCCGGACGCGGTCACCTCGACGCCGAGGCTCGCGGCGGTGACGACCACCAGCGCGCCGCCGACCAGCGCGAGCAGCCAGTAGACGGGGTAGTCGCGCTCGACCGTCAGGTACAGCCCCAGACCGACGAGTCCGGGTGCAAACCCCAGCAAGAAGAGGGCCACGACGCCGACGCCCCAGGTGAAGTGGTACTCGCCGGCGTCGTGGTCTCTCCGCAGTTCGACGAACAGGAAGTACCCCACGGCGCCGACCGCAGAGACGACCGCGAGCGCGACGAGCCAGACCGGGACGCCCGAGAGCAGTGCCATGCCGCGACGGACTCGCGCCCGCCGTATCAAACCACTGTCGAGTCCGGCGGCGGCGCGTCGCGCGGCGGCGTCTCGACGCCTCGCCGTCCCGGCATGTCATCGCGTCGCAACCGGTGGATTTGTACCCGACCGTGGAAGCCCCACGCGTGCAACCGACCGACGACGTCGCCCCCGCGCTCGCCGACGTGCTCCCGGCGTTCCCGGACGTGCTGGCCGAGATGAACTCTCTGGAGCGGATCTTGCTGGTGATCGCGATCGCGACCGCCGCCGCCGTCGCCCTCAAGCTGGTCGCGCCGCGGCTCGTCGCGCGCCGGTTCGACGAGGGCGGCGAGTCGCTACCCGCGATGCTGTTCGACGTGCTGGCGACGCCGATCTACCGCACGCTCCCGCTGACCGGCGTCTACGTCGCCGTCCTGCTGACCGATCTGCCGACGCTGGGGTTCTACCTGCGCGGTGTGACGTTGACGCTGCTCGTGCTGATCTGGTCGCTCGCGGCGGTGCGGCTGGGCCGCCGGACGCTCCGGCGGATGAGCGAGGACGCGGCCGTCTCCGACGTCGCGCCCGTTCTGGGAAACGTCTGGACCGCGATCGTCGTGCTCGCGGCGCTGTTTTCCCTGCTCAACGTCTGGCGCGTCGACGTGACGCCGCTTTTGGCGTCGGCGAGCGTCATCGGCATCGTGATCGGGCTGGCCGCTCAGGACGCCATCGCGAACTTCGTCGGCGGCATCGCGCTGTTCGCCGACAACACGTACAAGCCGGGCGACTTCGTCGTGCTCGACTCCGGCGAGAAGGGCACCGTCGTCGACATCGGGCTCCGGGCGACCACAATCGTCACGCTCGACAGGGTCGAGGTCACCGTCCCGAACGCCGTGCTCAACTCCACGCACGTCATCAACGAGTCGGCGCCCCAGCGCCACAAGCGCATCCGGGTGCCCGTCGGCGTCGCCTACGGCAGCGACCCCGAGCGCGTCGAGGAAGTGCTGCTCGACACGATGCGCGCGGAAGACGAGATCATCGATCATCCCGAGCCCCGCACGCACTTCCGGGAGTTCGGCGACTCGGCGCTGATCTTCGAGTGCCGCGGGTTCATCTACCACCCCGCTCGCGAGGCGCAGGCTCGCAACGCACTCAACGAGCGGATCCACGACCGACTCCGCGAGGCCGGCATCGAGATCCCCTACCCCCAGCGAACGCTCACGTTCGACGACGAAACACGGTCAGCGTTCGATCCGGATCTAACGCCGCCCGACGGCGCCCCGCCGGATCGCGAGGGCGAACGGACGCCGGGCGACGCGGAGTGACGGATACTGGCCGGACGCCAACTGGCGGTTGCCGGCCCGACGCCGAGTGACGGTCGCCGGCCCGACGCCGAGTGACGGTTGCGAGGCCGCCGACGCCTCCGCCGTCGCGACCACGGTGCTTTTTGTCGATTTGCTCCCTTGGACCCGTATGGCCGTCTACGAAAGCGACCTCCCGGGGGTCGGCAAGAAGTTCGAGATCGACCTCGACGGGGAGGCCCAGCTGGTGGTCGTGATTCACAACACCGGCAAGCGCGAGCTGTTCGTCCGCGACTCGCCCGACGCCGACTCCGAGAAGCTGTTCGAGCTCTCGGACAAGCTGGCCCGTCAGGTCGGCACGATCATGGAGGGCGCGTACTTCCAGCCGATCCGCGACGACGAGATCAGCACCGTGCTCGACGACGACACGATCATCGAGTGGGCGAAAGTGACCGACGAGTCCGAACTCGTGGGGACGACGCTCGCCGAGTCGGGGGTCCGCCAGCGCACCGGCGCCTCGATCATCGCCGTCCAGCGCGGCAACGAGACGATCCAGAACCCGCCGCCGGACGTCGAGTTCGAGGTCGACGACACGCTCGTCTCGATCGGCGACCGGGAGAGCCACGCCGAACTCGAGCGGCTCGCCGCCGGCGAGGCGACGCTCGACGGAGCGCCGGGCGACGCCGGAACGCCGCCGACGGACGACGAGTTCGCCGCCGACGAATCCGCGAACGACGAGCCGTAGATGGCGGCGACGCCGCTGATCGAGATCGGCGCGCTGTTCGTCGGCATCGCGCTCGCGGGAGCGATCGCCCAGCGCGCCGGCCAGTCGGTCATCCCCTTCTACATCGTCGGCGGGATGCTCGCCGGCGAGCACGTCCTCGGCCGGCTCGCGCCCCTGGAGCTCGGAATCGGCGACGTTGCCGTGACGCTCCGGCAGCCCTACGTCTCCGAGAGCGAGTTCGTCGAGCTCGGCGCCGAGCTGGGGATCGTGTTCCTGCTCTTTTTCCTCGGGCTGGAGTTCAGCATCACCCGCCTGCTGGAGAGCCGCGACCGCATCGGCAAAGCGGGATTCGTCGATCTGGCGATCAACTTCCCCGCCGGCGTCGTGCTCGGGCTGGCGCTGGGCTGGTCGGCGATCGAGGCCGTCTTGCTCGGCGGGATCGTCTACATCTCGTCGAGTGCCGTGATCACCAAGTCGCTGATCGATCTGGGGTGGATCGCCAACGACGAGAGCGATCCGATGCTGGGGACGCTCGTGTTCGAGGACCTCTTTATCGCGCTGTACCTCGCGGTCGTCTCGGCGCTCGTCATCGGCGGCGGCGACGTCGGCGCCGCGGCGATCGACATCGGCATCGCCGTCGGCTTCATCCTCGTCTTGCTCGGCGGCGTGTTCTACGGCTCCGCCCTATTCCAGCGCTACCTCGAAACCGACTCCCGGGAGCTGACGGTGTTGCGAACCGTGGCGCTCGTCGTGTTCGTCGCCGGCCTCGCGCTGTTGCTCGACGTCAGCGAGGCCGTCGCCGCGTTCTTCGTCGGGATGGGCTTTTCCTCGACCGACCACGTCCACGAGATCGAGGAGCTGCTGATCCCGGTCCGGGATCTGTTCGCGGCGGTGTTTTTCTTCTGGGTCGGACTCGGCACCGACCCGGCGGTGTTCGCCGACCCCGCGCTCGTCGCGGTGCTCGCGCTCGCCGTCCTCGTGACGACTCCCACGAAACTCGTCAGCGGCTATCTCGGCGGACGAGTCTACGATCTCGACGAGCGCCGCTCGCTCCGGGTCGCGACCGGGATGGTCACGCGCGGCGAGTTCTCCTTGATCATCGCGGCTACGGTCGCAGCCGCCGGCACCGGCACCGTGATGACCGAGACGATTCCCGACCTCACGGTCGGCTACGTACTCGTGATGAGCATTCTCGGCACCGTGCTGATGCAGTACGCCGACCGGCTCTGGTCGGTCGCCGAGCCGTATCTCGTCGACGCCGCGGAGTGACGGCGGTCGACGTCGTCTGCAGAACTTTCCGGACGCTGCCCCCTTTGTAGTGTTCACCTCTCGCGCTCCCGGCTACGGTCGAGAAACCGGTGGAACGGCAGCACCAGCGTCGTTCGCCTGTCTTTCGAGAGCGTGGCTTCCACGAGGCGAGTACGGATGTAGTTCCGGTACGTCATGATCAGGTATGAGCGAGACTGACGCTGATGGCCGGCGCGTGTCTCCACAGCAGCAGTTGACGGCGGAGTACATGCAAATGGCGGGGCGCCGGAGTAACGTCCACGGGCTCGTCGAGATCGACGTTACCGATGCCAGAGAGCGCATTCGGACGATCGAGGAAGATACCGGAACCAAACTCTCGTTCACCGCCTTCGTCGTGTCCTGTCTGGCCGCCACGGTCGAGGAACAGCCGCACGCTCAACGGTACCGTGATTGGCTCGGTCGAATCCACGAGTTCGAGGACGTCGACGTCAACGTCCTTATCGAGCGGGAAACCGACGTCGAACGAATCGGGATCCCGCACGTCGTTCGACGAGCGAACCGACGGACAGTTCGGTCGATTCACGACGAGATTCGACGCGTCAAAGCAGACACGACGAACCGCCCGAAGCCCGGACTCACCGGACTTACACGCCATCTTCCCGGCTTTCTGCGCCGCCAGATCTGGCGGCTTCCCCGATGGTTCCCGACACGGTGGAAGCGCCTCGCCGGCAGCGTCGCGGTCACCTCTGTCGGCATGTTCGGCGCCGGAAACGGCTGGGCGATCAGTCCGACGAACTACACTCTGCAACTCGCCGTCGGCGGCATCGGCACCAAACCGCGCCTGATCGACGGCGAACTCCGTTCCCGAGAGTTCCTGAGCCTGACCGTTACCTTCGACCACGACGTCGTCGACGGAGCGGACGCCGCCCGGTTCGTCCAACGCCTCCGCGAGCGTCTGGAATCCAGTTACGGTCTCGACGAGTTCTCCACCGACTAATCGAGCATCTCCACGGGACCACAGCAGTCCGGGCGCCGGCGATAGCTACGTGCTTCATCACTCCGCTGAACTCTCTCTGTGCCCAGTACACAGCTCCGACCGGATATCGGATGGCCGCTCCGGAAACCTCCTCGTCTCTACCGAGTGTTGCGTACAGGCTCGCTACCCCTCCCCGACCATCCGGTCCTCGTCGTCCCACTCGCGTTTGCGCAGTTCGTACTTCTGGATCTTCCCGGTCGCGGTCTTCGGGATCGCGTCCACGAACTCGATTCTGTGGACGATCTTGTAGTCGGCCAGTTGCTCGCGGGTGAACGCGGTCAGCTCGTCGGCGGTGACGCCGGGATCCTCGGGATCGCCGTTCGCCGGGACGACGAACGCCTTCGGCGTCTCGCCCCACTTCTCGGACGGCGCGGGGATGACCGCAACGTCGCCGACGGCCTCGTGGTCGAACAGCGTGTCCTCCAGTTCGACCGAGGAGATATTCTCGCCCCCGGAGATGATGATGTCCTTCTTGCGATCCTTGATGGCGATCATGCCGTCCTCGTTGACGACCGCGAGGTCGCCGGTGTGGTACCAGCCTTCGAGGCGGTCGTTGAACGCCGCATGCGTCTCGTCGGGCTTCTCCCAGTACTCCTCCATGACCTGATTGCCACGGACGACGACCTCGCCGATGGTGCTGTCGTCGCGGGGGACCTGCTCTCCGTCGTCGTCGACGACGCGGAGATCGGTCCCGAGCGGGGCGACGCCCTGGCGCTGTTTCAGCGAGAAGCGGAGTCCGCCTTCCTCGGGGATCAGCCGAGCGGCGTCCGAGGTGGCGATCAGCGGCCCGGTCTCGGTGGCGCCGTACAGCTGCGTGAACTCCCAGCCGAACTCGTTTTCGACCTCGCGGATCGTCGCGCTCGGCGGGGCGCTGCCGGCGGCGGTCACGCGGACCGGATTGTCGCCGCTGAACGCCGGGTCGTGCTCGTCGGCGTACTCGCCGAGGATGGTCAGCACGGTCGGCGCACAACAGAGGAAGGAGACGTCCTCCCCGCCGATCGCGTCGAAGACGGCTTCGGCGTCGACGCCGCGCGTGCAGACGTGTTTCGCGCCGCGGCCGGTGACGGCGTAGATGTGGCCCCAGCCGTTGACGTGGAACATCGGGAGCGTCCACAGGTAGACGTCGTCGTCGGTGAGGTGGTGGTGGATCGTCACGAGCTGGGCGTGCAGCGACTCCGTCCGGTGGGTCCGACAGACGCCCTTCGGATCGCCGGTCGTTCCCGAGGTGTAGTTGATTGTGATCGTCTCGTCCTCGGACATCTCCGGGCGGTCGTAGCCGTCAGGGTCGTCCGCCAGGAACGACTCGAAGTCGATCCAGTCGCCCTCGACCGGCGCGGGATCGTTCGTCACGAAGACGTCGGCGGGTATCTCGTCGCGCACCGCCTCGATCTTGCCGGCGTACTCGTAGTCGGCGTAGACGACGCTCGCGCCCGAGTCCGAGAGGAGGTACTCGTAGTCCGAGGGTTCGAGTCGGTAGTTCAGCGGCACGTGGATCGCGCCACACTGCATCGCCCCGAACGCCGCTTCGAGGTGGTAGTGCGTGTTCGGGTCGAGCACCGCGACGCGGTCGCCCTTCTCGACGCCGCGGGCCTGCAGCGCCGCCGAGAACCGGTCGACGCGGTCGCCGAACTCGTCGTACGTGAACCGCTCGCCGTCCGTCCCCACGACTGCCTCGTAGTCGCCGTAGTACGTTCTGGCCCGGTCGAGGAAGTCGGTCACGAGTAATTGTTTTTTCATTCATGATAGATTCGACCGCCGAACGCACTAAACGTGCGATTGGCGGCAATATTTTCGCCTTCGCCGCCAGAATCAGGCACAGACAGCGTCTGAACGCAGTTCAGTCGTTCAACGACGTAGGCCGGCGACCGTCAGGCCAGCGCGGGCAGGTACGTCACGCCGAACCAGCCGACGAGCCCGGCCGAAAGCGGGATCGAGAGGTTGTCGTCGATGACGAACCCGAGCACGCGAGGCTTAACGCCGTCGGCGACCGTCGCGGCCGCGGCGGCCAGCAGCGACGCCGACAGCGTCAGGAACGGCACGGCGACCAGCAGGCAGATCGTGAACATCGTCGCGAGCACGCGCGGGCGCTTGATCGCCCGCAGCTCGTCGCTACCGAGCACGCCGCTGATCGGGTCGCCCAGCGTCAGCATCAACATCGCGGGGATGGCGATATCGGGCTCCAGCAGCAGGACGACGATCGTGAGACTGAACATGTACAGCGCGTAGCCCGCGGGGTTGTCCTGCTCGTACTCGCGGGTGAGCTTGTCGTAGATCCACCAGTCCAGCCCGAACGAGAGGCGGATCACCTCCAGGATCGCCGCGACGCTGCTGCCGATCAGCAGGAACCACTGGAGGTCCTGCCAGCTGAAGATGCCGGCGAGGTAGAACGCGGGCATCCCCGTCCCGCTGATGTGCACGAGGCGTCGCTTGATCTCGTCGGCCATCGCTCGCTACTCCTCCTCGACCGGCTCGCCGTCGACGTCCGCGAACGCGAGGTCACCCTCGCTGAGCGCCGTCAGCGTCTCGTCGAGATCGTCGACGGGGACGCGGAGCTGCTCGGTCGAATCGCGCTCGCGGACCGTCACGGTGCCGTCTTCGAGCGTCTCGTAGTCGACGGTGACGCAGAACGGCGTGCCGATCTCGTCCTGGCGGCGGTAGCGCCGGCCGATGGCGCCCGAGTCGTCGTAGTTGACCGAGAGGCCCGCGGCGCGCAGGTCGGCGGCGAGGTCGCGGGCGCGCTCGCCCAGCCCCTCCTTGTCCATCAGCGGGAACACGCCGACGGTCGTCGGCGCGACTTCGGCGTCGAGCGAGAGGTAGGTTCGCTCCTCGCCGCCGACCTCGTCCTCGGCGTAGGCGTGATCGAGGATCGTGTAGAGCAGCCGATCGACGCCGAACGACGGCTCGACGACGTGGGGCGTGATGTGCTCGCCGGACTCGGTCACCTCGTCGACCGAGAAGTCGGTCTTCTCGACGGGCACGGTGTACTCCTCGCCCTCGACGTCGACCGTCACGTCCTCGCCCTCGAACGCCGAGCGATCTTCCTCCGCGAGGTCGGCCAGCGCGTCCGCGACCGCCTGGGCCTGCCCGCCGAACTCGGGGCCGAGGTAGCTCATGTCGGGGTCGACCGTCGCGCGCTCGACGGTGACCGGCTCGTCGTACTGCTTAAAGATCGTAAAGTCCTCGTCGGAGTGCTCGGCGTGCTTCGAGAGGTCGTAGTCGCCGCGGTACGCGAAGCCGGCCAGTTCGATCCAGTCTCCATCTAACTCGGCTTCGGCGTCCCAGCAGTCGCTGGCGTAGTGGGCGCGCTCGCCCGCGAGGTGCTGGCGGAACCGGAACCGATCCGCGTCGACGCCGACGCGCTCGTACCACTCCTGGGCGACGCCGAGGTAGTAGGCGATCCACGGACTCGCGAGCGTGCCGTCCTCGACGGCTTCGCCGATCGTCGTCTCGATCAGCTCGCCGTCCTCGTCCTCTTGCTCGCCGATCGGGTAGAGCCGAACCTCGACGTCTTCCACGCGCGAGAGGTCGGGGTCGTTCTCCTCGGGGTCGACGAACAGTTCGAGTTCGGCCTGCGTGAACTCCCGCGTGCGGATCACCGACTTGCGCGGGCTGATCTCGTTCCGGTACGCCTTGCCGATCTGCGTGACGCCGAACGGCAGCTGGTTGCGGGCGTACTCCTTGAGCAGCGGGAACTCGACGAAGATTCCCTGGGCCGTTTCCGGGCGCAGGTAGCCCGGCGACGACGAACCGGGGCCGATGTTCGTGCCGAACATGAGGTTGAAGTCCTCGACGGGCTCGCCCGCCAGCGCGGCGCCGCAGGACGGACAGACCAGTTCGTGCTCGTCGATCAGCTCTTCGACCTCCTCGATGGCGATCGACTCGGCCTCCTCGATCGCGGTGTTGTCCTCGATCAGGTGGTCGGCGCGGTGGCTCTCGCCGCAGTTCGCGCACTCGACGAGCATGTCGTCGAAGCCGTCGAGGTGGCCCGACGCCTCGAAGACGGGCTCGGGCATCACCGTCGGCGCGTCGATCTCCTGGTGGCCCTCCCGGACCGCGAAGCGCTCGCGCCAGGCGTCCTCGACGTTCTGCTTGAGCGCGGCGCCCTGCGGGCCGAACGTGTAGAAGCCGGCAACGCCGCCGTACGCGCCCGCCGACGGGAAGAAGTAGCCGCGGCGCTTGGCGAGCTCGACGAGCTTCTCGGCAGTGCTCTCACTCATACAGCGCCTCCAGCAGATCCATGTCGAGCACGATGCCGACCAGATCGCCGCCCGAGACCAGCGGGATCTGCTCGATGTCGTTGGTGATCATCAGCTGGGCGGCCTCCTGGGCGGTCTTTTGCTCCGAGACCGTGATCAGGTCCTCGGTCATGAACTCCGCGACCGAGCCCGCGGGCAGCTCGACGTTCCGGACGGTCATCGAGCGGCTGCCGACGCCCTTGATCCCCTCCCACATCCAGTCGTCGTCTTGGTCGGCGAAGCTGTTGCCCGTCTGCTCTTCGTCCTCGACGATCTCGGCGACGTTTAGCACGTCGACCTCGGTGAGCATGCCGGCCGGATCGCCGGCCTCGTCGAGCGCGACGGCGTAGGGGACGTTGGCGTAGTTCAGCTCGCGCAGGGCGACGGTCAGGGGTGCGCCCGCGAACGTGGTGTTGACGTCCCGGGTGGCGATCCCGCCGACCTCGACGTCGGCGTCGACGTCGCCGGTGGCCAGCGCCCGGATCACGTCGGTGATCGTGACGATTCCTTCGAGTTCGCCGTCGACGACGGGGACTCGACGCGCGCCCTCGGTGACCATCAGCTCGGCCAGCTCCTCGATGCCGGCGTCGCGGGTCACGGTCGGAACCTCTTCCATCAGCAGCGCCAGCTGGTCCTCGTCGGGCTGCTCGATCAGGCTCTCGCGGGAGACGAGTCCGCGGTACTCCTCGCCGTCGGCGTTCTGCTTGACGACCGGCACGGAGGAAAATTCGCGGTCCTGCAGGTACTCCAGGGCGTCGTCGCGGCTGCCGGGGAGCTCGACCGTCACGAGCTCTCCTCGCGGCGTCATCGCGTCGGACACATTCATACCACGCGGTACGTCCAAAACCGTCATAAAGGCCGTGCTTCGACGGTCGCTCTCAGGAGTCGATTCTGCCGCTGCGGCGGATCGCGAACGGCGACGATAGTCCGTTTGACGGGCGCCTCACGCCAACTAAATCTCGGAACGGTGACGATGTCGTCTCCCTCACACCGGCACGAACCTCCGCCCGGGTCCACGAAACAGCCGTATCCCGCCGCTGCGGCGCTTTGACGGTTGTCCAAGAAACATCAAACCGATCCGAAACGTCAGTCAAATCCGACGGGTTTATCCATGTGTGAAAGATAATTATGTATATGTCGTCGTCAGGTTACAGCGACACGTCGCGCGGCGCGAGAGAGATCGTCGGCTCCGTCGACGGTGACGGGGACGACGAGCAGTACGTCATCGCCGATATCACGGCGGACGACGCCTGGCTCTCGATGGCGGCAGAAGACGCGCCGTCGCTTCCGTCCAGTCGGTAAGCTTCTTTCTTTCGTTCGCTCGCCGGTGGGGTAGCCCCGCTGGTCCTCCGTGTCGTCGGTGACGCCGCTGATCACGCCAGCCAGCAGCGTTACCGATCCACGCACGATCCGAGCGGCGACCGCTCGCCGACTCGATTTGATATAGCGTCTTATACTTTATTCTCGGTTCGGCTCGTCGTACACCGACGGATCGGGGCTCGGCGCCGTTCCTTTCCCGTCGCCGGGTTGTTCGCCGAGAAAGCTAAACTCCCCGTGGCCGTCGGCCGATTCGCCCTGCGTCCAGGGCATGTCCGGGTCCTCGGGCGGATCGCGGCGCGTCGACATGAACGCGTAGTTGAACTCCTGGTTTTCCTTCTCCTGCGGGAAGCTCGCGGGCACCGGCACCGGATCGTCCAGCGTTTCCAGTGCGGCGAGCCATTGGTTCTGGTGCATCGTGTCCCGCGCGATCAGATACTCCAGCATATCCTTCATCCCGGGGTCGTCGGTCCGCTCCCACAGCCGCGTCGCGAGCAGGCGGCCCGTCGACTCGGCCATCACGTTGGCGTACATGTCCGCCGCCAGATTTCCGGAGGCCGCGACGTAGTTGCCGTTGAACGGGAAGCCGTTGCTATCGACCGGCATCGCCGACTCGCCCGCCGAGAGGATCTGGCGCGGGCTCTGGCCGGCCATCATCATCCGCATCGCGTCGTCCTGGGCGGCGTCCTCGCGCTCCTCGTCGCTGGCGTTTCGGAGATTCTTCGTCACCGCCGTCGCGAGCATCTCGATGTGACCCAGCTCCTCGGTCGCGGTCTCCATCAGCAGCTTGCGGTACTCCTCGTGCTCGGCCGGCGTGGCCCAGGCCTGAAACAGGTACTGCAGGGCGACGCGCATCTCCCCCTCGACGCCGCCGATCGCCTGCTGGAGTTCCTTGGCGAACTGCGGGTCGGGCTCTTCGACAGTCACTTCGTACTGCAGTTCTGGTTCGTGGAAGAACATGGGTATCCCCGAGAGGAACGTCCACGAAATCCCGAATAAGGGTTCGTTCAGTGTATTTATGTGGAACAGAGGCAACTTCTCTGTCGGTTTCGCACGGTAGCGTGCAGGCGATCGAGTACCACTCGAAAGGCGGCGGCGCGTCGCCGCCGTTTCCGAGGCGCGGGCCTGCGAGGCGAAGCGAGCGTCGGGCGCCGGTGTGCCCGGATTTTTGTACGATGGCGCGCTACGTCGGCGAAATGGCGACCGATCTCGACGATAACCCCTATCTCCGCGATCCGCCGACGGACTTCGAGCCGGCCGAGGAGCTCGCGGCGGACGCGGCTCGCGAGCAGGCCGAACAGCTCAGGGAGGCGATCCGGTTCCACGACCGTCGCTACTACCTCGAGGGCGACCCCGTGATCGCCGATCGCACGTACGACGCGCTGTTCGCCCGGCTGGAGTCGCTCGAAGACGCGTTCGACCTCGACCCCGCGGACAGCCCCACCCGCAGGGTCGGCGGCGAGCCGGTCGAGTCGTTCGACGCCGTCGAGCACGTCGCGCCGATGCTCTCGATCGACCAGAGCGGCGACGCCGAGGACGTCTACGAGTTCGACGAGCGCGTCCGCGGCGAGGTGGGGACGGTCGACTACGTCTGCGAGCCGAAGTTCGACGGCATCTCGATCGAGGTCGTCTACGAAGAGGGCCGACTCGTCAGGGCCGCGACGCGCGGCGACGGCCGCGAGGGCGACGACGTCACCGAGAACGTCCGGACGATCCGGTCGATCCCCCAGCGCCTCGCGGGCGATCCGCCCGACTTCCTCGCGGTCCGGGGCGAGGCGTTCATGCCCCGCGACGCGTTTCAGGCGTACAACCGCGAGCGCGTCGAGCGCGGCGACGACCCGTTCGCGAACCCCCGAAACGCCACCGCGGGGACGATCCGCCAGCACGACCCCTCGGTCGTCGCCGACCGGCCGCTCGACTGTTTCTTCTTCGAGGTGCTCGATTCGAGCGACGGCTGGGAGACCAGGTGGGCCGAGGACCAGGCTCTCCCCGAGTTCGGCCTCAAGGTCAACGAGCACACCCAGCGCGTCGACTCGATCGACGAGGCGATCGAGTACCGCGACGCCATGCTCGATCGCCGGGACGACCTGAACTACGAGATCGACGGCGTCGTCATCAAGGTCGACGACGCCGAGCAACGCGAGGAACTGGGGTCGACCGCCCGCCACTACCGGTGGGCGTTCGCCTACAAGTTCCCCGCGCGCACCGAGGTGACGACGATCCGCGAGATCGCGGTGCAGGTCGGCCGTACCGGACGGCTCACGCCGGTCGCGCTGCTCGATCCGGTCGACGTCGGCGGCGTCACCGTCTCGCGGGCCAGCCTGCACAATCCCGACGAGATCGCCGCGCTCGGCGTCGATATCGGCGACAAGGTGCGCATCGAGCGGGCGGGCGACGTGATCCCGCAAGTCGCGGAAGTGGCCGAAGATGGGGGCGACGAGGACGGCGACGGCCACTTCGAGTTCCCCGACACCTGCCCGGTCTGTGACAGTCCGGTCGAGCGCGACGGGCCGATGGCGTACTGTACGGGCGGGCTGGCCTGCGACGCCCAGCTGCGCGAGTCGGTGGTCTACTACGGCGGCGACGACGGGCTCGACGTCGAGGGGCTCGGCGAGCGCACCGTCCGCCAGTTCCTCGACGAGGGGCTGCTCACCGACAGCGTCGCGGACCTCTACGAGATCGACGCCGACGACCTGGTCGACCTGGAGGGCTGGGGCGAGCGCAGCGCCGAGAAGCTGCTCGCGGAGCTCGAAGCGACGAAGAACCCGCCGCTTTCCGACTTCCTCGCCGCGCTTGGCATTCCCCACGTCGGCGCCGCGACGGCCCGCCAGCTCGCTCGCGAGTTCGGCTCGCTCGACGCCGTGATGGCCGCCGACGCCGGCGAACTGGAGGACGTGCCCGACGTCGGCCCGGTCGTCGCCGAGCAGATACGGGACTTCTTCGACTCCGAGGCGAACCGCGCGGTCGTCGCGGAGCTACGCGCCCACGGCGTCGAGCCCCAGGACGCCGACGTCGAGGGCGGCGACGAACTCGACGGACTGACGTTCGTGTTCACGGGTAGCCTGCCGAACTACACCCGCAGCGAGGCTCAGGAACTGATCGAGGATCACGGCGGCTCGGCGACCGGTAGCGTCTCGGGCAACACGGACTACCTCGTCGTCGGCGAGAATTCGGGTCAGACCAAGCGATCGGACGCCGATGCCGAGGGCGTCCCGCAGCTCGACGAGGACGAGTTCGAGGAACTGCTCGAAGAGTGCGGCGTACTGTAACGAGGTTTCGAGGCGGCTACAGCCGCTTGCTCCGCGACGCGACCACGTCGAGGCCGGGACTGTAGTAGTACGCCGGTTCGGCGTCGGGTTCCGCGAACCCGTGGGCCGAGAGCAGGGTGTTCGTCTCGATCTCGGCGTCGGCGGGGTACAGCGTCCAGGGATCGTGATCGACGCTCGTGTAGCGGATCGACCCGTCCCGAGCTTCGGTGTAGAACCGGTAGCGCTCGACGAGAAACTCCCCGAACGGGTCGTCGGGCGCCGCGAACGGCTCGCCGGTCGGCCAGTACGTCCCGTCGTAGTGGACGGGGCGGGCGCCCGGATGGCGACGGCGGCTGCGAAAGCGCACCCGGCCGTCGGCCACCTCCAGCGAGATCCGGGCGTAGAAGTACGGCAGGTGGTGGAGTACCCGGGCGCCGAGGACGCTCGCGACGCCCTGCGCGTCGAGGCCGAAGAAGTAGACGCTGGGGACGCCGTCGCGGGTGACGTACGTTCTGAGGTTGAGTTCGGGCAGCCGGATCCCGAGCGATGCGGGGACACCCTTCGGTCGCACGGCGACGTTGGTGAACGGCACGACCGAGAGCCACGCCGAGCCGTCGTGGGTGTCGGGCGCGAGCCCCTCGGGGAGGTGCGCGTCCATCACGTCCGGATCGACCGGCCAGTTCTCGAACAGGAGGTGGCGCCACCCCATCTCCAGCGGGACGACCATGGAAAATATACGCGTTCTGAACGAAAAGCGGCTTCGATCGCACAGAAATCCCCGCTCGGAGACGGGGTACGCCGCGCTACAGATCGACGGCGTCGAACCGCCAGAGGCCGACCGTCAGCGCGCCGACGGTCCACAGCGCCAGCACGACCGATCCGGTCCAGGCGGTCATGTACGGCTCGGCGTACCAGACCGGCGGGTACTCGGTCAGCACGACGTCCCGGAGAACGATCTGGTAGGCGTTGTGCGGGCTGAGCATGAACATGACCGACACCCACTCGGGGAACCCGCCGATCTGGATCACCCACTCGCCGGTCGCGAGCCGCGCCCTGACGGCGTTGGTCGCCAGCACGAGCGCGCCCCAGAGCCACTTGAACACGAGATAGTACGCCAGGATGCCGGCGGCGGCCTTCGTCGTCGAGTCGGTCGACGCCGAGACGGCGATCGCGACAGCGACGTAGGCGACGCCGACCAGCACCAGCGCGCCGAGGAAGCCGACGTATCCGACGATCGAGTAAGCGTCGAACGCGACGGCGACGACGCCGAAGCCCGCCGCGAACGCCAGCGCGATCGGGACCGCCAGCACGACCGCACGGCCGACGAACTTGCCGATCACGACGTCGTCCCGGCTGTGGGGCTGGGAGAGCAGCAGCGCGAGGCTGCCGCTCTCGCGCTCGCCGACGATCGCCTTGTAGCCCAGCATCGCGCCGAGGATCGGCACGAACGCCGACGCGGGGCCGAGCGAGGCGACGAAGTTCTGGAACGTCAGGTTGGCCGCGGGCGTGCCGAACAGCCGCGGCGCGGCGACGTAGACGCCCATCAGCGCCAGCGCGATCAGCACCATCGCGCCCGTCAGCGCGTGGAGCACGCGCGAGCGCGCCGCGTCCTTGACCTCCTTGCGGGCGACGACGGGCCAGCTCACGCCGACGCCTCCGTGTACTCCCTGAAGAGTTCCTCCAGCGACGCTTCCTCGGTCGAGAAATCCGAGACTGCGACACCCTCGTCTTCGAGCGTCGACACCACCGCCGACTTCGTCCCGTCGGCGCAGCGGACCAGGATCTCGTCGCCTCGAATTTCGGCCGCCGTAACGCCGTCGAGCGATCGGACGGCGTCGACCGCCGCCGGATCAGCGCGGTCGACCGACACCCGCAGGCGCGCTCCGTCGCCGGCGGCCTCGCGCAGCCCCTCGACGCTGTCCTCGGCGACGAGCTCGCCGCCGCGCAAAATGGCGACGCGGTCGCAGACCGCCTCGACCTGATCGAGGATGTGACTGGAGAAAAACACCGTCGCGCCGCGGTCGCGCTCCTCCAAGATCAGTTCGCGCATCGCTCGGGCGCCGTTGGGGTCGAGTCCGGTCGTCGGCTCGTCCAGAATGAGAAGATCGGGGTCGCCGACCAGCGCCATCCCGAGCGCGAGGCGCTGTGTCATCCCTTTCGAGTAGTCGCCGGCTTTCCGGTCGGCGGCGTCCGCGATGCCGACCCGCTCCAAAATCGCCTCGGGATCGGCGTCGACCGCCCGGGACTCGCAGGCGAATTCGACGTGCTGGCGGCCCGTGAGCCGGTCCCACGGGCTGAACCCCTCGGGCAGGACGCCGACGCGCTCGCGGACGGCCACCGGCTCGGCCTGACAGTCCAGCCCGAACACCCGCGCGGCACCCGCGGTCGGCCGCGCGAAGTCGAGCAACACGTTGATGGTCGTCGATTTCCCGGCGCCGTTCGGACCGAGGAAGCCGTAGATCTCGCCCGCCTCGACGGCGAGGTCGAGATCCGACAGCGCCGTGACGCCGCCGTAGCGCTTCGTCACGCCGTCCAACTCGATGGCTGCCATGGCCGACGGTTCAGCGCACCGCCGCTTATGTGCTGTGATGAGTCGACGCTCCGAACCTCCGTTTGTCCGCAGCTCGCCGGCTCAGAGCTCCTCGTCCGGATCGTACTGCTCGCGCACGGACGCGACCTCGTCGGCGTAGCGCGCCCGGGTGTCGGCGTCGCGCACGTCCTCCAGTTCGTCGGCGGGGATCTCCCGCGCCGCGGTCACGTCGATCTGGGAGAGGGCGTTGCCCGACAGCTCGCGCTGCTGGTAGCGCTCGCCGTCGGGCGTCGCGTACACGAGCGTCACGAGGTTGCGCTGGTCGAACGATCGCTCGACCAGCCAGCACTGCACCGCGTCGGTCGCGTCGCCGGCTCCCTCGCCGTCAGGTGTGTCGGTCATGTGTCCCGGTTCGTGGTCCGGCCCCGTATGCCTCCCGGCTCGATTTCGGCGTCGCTCCGGCTACGGTCGGGCTCGGCGCCGCGGCTCCCGGCGCGCGACCGGCCGCCGCTACCGGCAAGGAGTTCCGGAGTTCGAATAGTGAAAGATGTGATGAAATAATGCTTCGTGAACGTTTTATGCCCCGCCGACCGTGTGGGAATGTGAAACGCAGCACGCACATCGCCACGCTGGGTTCGCTGGTCGACGCTCCCCGTCCGGACGGCGGCGAGCGACGATCGGCGGAGGACGGCTCCGAGCGCGGCGACGACTCCTCCCATCCCGGTCCGCCGCGGTTCGTGGCCGTCAGCGAGACGATCGAAGACCCGAACGGGAACGATCAGAACGACCGCGACGCGCTGGCGCCGCGCAACCCCGACCCGGACGCCGAGTACTCCTGGTCGGTCGCCGCCGCGCCCGACGGCAGCGACGCCGCCGTCGCCGACGACCCCGTCGTCTCGTTCGATCCCGACGTGCCTGGCGAGTACACGCTCGAACTCGAGGCTCCGGACGGCCGTCACGAGCTGACCGTCCGCGCGTTCCCCGAGGAGAACGAGGACGACCCGCGCCCCCGCGTGGAGATCGACGCCGAGACGGTCGGCGATCGGGTGGTCCTGACCGCCGCCGCGACGACGCCGCCGGCCGACGACTCGATCGCCCCCGACGTCGACGTCGAACTGTACGTCGACGACCGCGACAAGGACGTCCTCGCGGCGGCGGGCGGCACCGTCGCGGCGTCCGAACTGGACGAGCCGGTGCGCATCTACGCCGTCGCCGCGGGACGCCGCTACAGCGTCGCCGACGCGATCCGACTCGTCCCCGAGGGGGACTCGGTGTCGATCGAGCGTCCGCACGACCCGCCGGAGTGGCTCGACGACGCCGTCTTCTACGAGATCTTCACCCGCCGGTTCCCCGATCAGGACGACCCGACGTTCGAGACGATGGCCGAGCGCGTCCCCTACCTCGCCGATCTCGGCGTCGACGCGCTCTGGATGACGCCCTTCGTCGAGGCCGAGAGCAGCTTCGGCACCGACGCCGAGCGCGGCGGTCCCCACGGCTACGACGCACTGGATTACTTCTCGGTCGACCCCGCGCTCGGCACGATGGAGGAGTTCGAGGCGTTCGTCGACGTCTGCCACGACCACGGCATCAGGGTCGTGTTCGACCTGGTGGTCAACCACACGTCGATCCTCCACCCGCACTTCCAGGCCGCCTCGGATCCCGACCATGAGGACCACGAGCGGTACAGAGACTGGTACCGCTGGGAGGACGAGGACAACCTCGAACCGGACACGTACTTCAACTGGAGCACGATCCCGAACCTGAACTACGAGAACCCCGAGGTCCGGGAGTTCGTGCTCTCGATCGTCGACTTCTGGGCGGACAAGATCGACGGGTTCCGCTGCGACGTGGCCTGGGGCGTCCAGCACTCCTTCTGGAAGGAGGTGTACGAGCGGTTGACAGCCGAGGACGACGAGTTCCTGCTGCTCGACGAATCGGTGCCGTACTTCGCCGACTTCTCGGAGGGCGAGTTCCACATCCACCACGACGACCGGCTCCACGAGGCGCTGGGGATGGCCGCCGACGGCGACGCCGACGCGATCCTCGACGCCGTCGAGCGCCGGGCGAACGTCGGCGTCCCCGCGTACCGCCCGTTCCTCCAGTACGTCGAGAACCACGACCTCGATCGCTTCATCGCCGAGTACGGCAAGGAGGCCCAGATGGCCGCCGGCGCGGCGACGTTCACGCTTCCCGGGAACCCGATGCTGTACTACGGGCAGGAGACCGGCATCGAGGGGTACCGCGACGCAATGAACTGGGGCGAGTTCGACGAGGAGCTCAACGAGTTCTACCGCTCGCTGATCGAGGCGCGCAAGTCGATCCCCGCGCTGGGGAGCGACGCCGGGATCGAGCGGATCCCGTTCTACGCCGAGTCGGACCACGTACTGGCGTTCTCGCGCGTCGCCGACGACCAGCGCGCGGTCGTCCTGCTCAACTTCGCGGACGGCCCCCGCTCGGTTCGCGTAGGCGACTACGTCGAGACGACCGACCTGCGCACCGGCGAGGAACTCTCGCCGACGACCCACGACGACGGCTCGCTGGAGTTCGAGGTCGACAGCGTGGTCGTCGTCGAAGCCGATCGGCCGACGCCGGGCGTCGGCCCCGAACCGGCCGCCGAACGTGCACCGGCGCGTGACTTCGACGCTACGGACGGTATCGCGGCCGTCACCGGCGACGACGGGGATACCGAGGACGCGGAGTAGCGACCCCTCTATTTTCGCCGTTACAATCGTCGGACAACGGCTGGTAACTGTGACGAAATAATTTATAATATTTTTATAGACATCTTGTGCCGCCGCGGCGTCGAGATCGTCGTGTCTGCGAGTCTCTGCGTCTCTGATCTATCCGGCCCGGGCCGACCGCGGCTGTCGGCATCCGGATTTTCCGAGACTCGCGGGTTCGTAGGCCTCGTGGCTGAAGGCAGGTATGTGACCAAATAATCGGTTGAACTGCCGTTGGTTACGACAGTCCACATCCGTACGAAAACGTCGTGAGAAGACGCTAAGGGCGATGGTTCAAAAACAGCAAACAATCCCTCGAAAATAAGGAGCGTAGAACAGCGCCGCCGCTCAGCGGTCAACGAATACCTGACCGCCCGATGACGTTAGTCCGGCGGGTCGAGACCGTAGTACTTCTTCGCCACCGTCAAAAACTGGTTCGCATCCACACGCGGCGCATACGTCGCATTCTCACCCTCGATGGCGAGTTTCACCAGCAAGTCCACGAGCCGCCAGACGTTGTACAGCACGCACGCGAACACGAAGTTGAAAAACCGATACGTGTGGCGTTTGCTCGTCGTGCGGACACGGAACGTCTTAATTTGCTTGTAGCCGTTCTCGATGCCCCAGCGATGGCGGTAGCGGCGAACCATCCGCTCGACCATGTGGATGCGCTCTACCTCGCTATCATCCTCGTTCAGCGTCACGCTGGGATGGTTCGTCTCGAACAGCGCGTACGCCTGTGACTCCTCCTTGCTCCCGACGGTCGGCTCGTTCACCTCCTCTTCTCGAAGTCCCTTTGTGAGGGCGCTGAAACTGTGCGAGGTATCCTCCTCATCCAATTCGATACCGAGGTCAGCGAGGTCCTCACGCATCTCCTCGCGGATGTCCGGCCTCTCCTCATCTTCGTCCTCTTTCTCGTCCCCTGCCTCAAAGTCGTCGTTAGAACTGGACGGGAGGTACATCCGCTTGCGAGCCGGGCCGCTTGAGACAGTTTCCTCTTCGATGTGAACCGGCTTCCCAGAACGGCGGAGCCGCGTACACGTTGCTTTCTCTGATTCGTGCTTCCGTGCGCCGTTCAGGTAGTAGACCTCGTGCTTGTCACAGGCGTCTTTCACGCCCTCGCTATCGAACTCTCTGTCCATCATCAACAGTTCGATGTCGTCCACGAGGTCGAGCGCGTTCTCCAGTAGGTCGTCTACGATGTCGGCCCGCGTCATCCCGCGCTTGACCGGCATCGCGTCCAGCACGAGCGGAATGTCGTAGCCGACAATCTGGATAGTCGCCCTCTGATAGTACACTTCACCGTCTTTGTAGCCGAGAATCCAGTATTCCGTGATGTTGTTATCATCGTCGCGCTCGATTTTGCCCGTCCACGGGTTACCTTTCGTAATGTCGATAGCGGCCACGAGTTTGCCAACGAGTTCGGCGTTGTGCCGAGCGCGGGCGATGAGCATCCGCGCGGTCTCGTGGAGCATCGAACGTATATCCTCGACAGAGAGTTTGCCAATCTGGTAGCGGTGGTTCGACGCACTCGGTGTGCGGTCACGCTGGGAGTCGATGTAAAAGGAGTGCTGGCCGCTCTGAGCGTACATGTTCTCGCGCATCCCCATGTACGCGTGCTGTTCCCAGAACGCGTTCTCGTGAATCACGCTATTCTCGGCCCGCTTCAGGTAGAACGTGTCTGTTACGAACGGCTTGGCCTGTTGCCAGACCTCTTTGGTCTTCTCTGCAACAAGCCGCTGTTCGCTCCGTTTTGAGGTGATGTCGCGTTCCTCGGGGCGGAACACTGGGTCTGGTGCGGGGATGCCTTGTTCGCGGGCGAAGGCGAGGGCTTCCTCGGTGGCCGTCCGCACGAATTCGCGCTGTACGTCGGTGAATTCCTCGTTCCACATTTCCCAGAGCCGCGACTGACTCGGCGTTCCACTCGTGTCGCGGTCGTGGTCGATGGGGAATCCAAAGTCGCGGCAGATGTTGGGGAACGAATGGAGGAAGTAGCGGAGGAATTCTTCGCGGCAGTCCCACGCAAGGCGGAGCATATGGGCTTTCATCCACGCGAAGATGGACGTTGTGTTTCGGTGCCAATTCTTACGGGTGTCTCCGTAGGTCTTATCTCGGAAGAAGGCATTCCGCAAGACTTCCACGAAGTCCGGTTTCCCGGTGTAGTGTGTGAGGAAGTGAATACTTCCGTTGTAGGTCTCGTCGTTGACAGTGAACGTGAAGTATCTGTCGTGGTCGAACGGGGAGTCAGTAGGTTGAACAACCGACACTAGTTGATAGCACGAGAAACGTCTTATATAATAGTATGTATCTTGATGAGATTCTAAACGGGGAACATCCGATAAGCACCGTGTGCGAACCAAGCAAAGGAGTCAATCTTGATAGGATGTTTTTGATATAGCTGCATTAAATGAAAAAGCGGTTTGACATTGGGGAAAGCATTTACCTAGCAAACCCCCACATACTGTTATGAACCGACGTACCTTCCTCACAGGAACGGGGACTGGAAGCATTGCATTAGTCGCTGGTTGTACAGGGATATTGAGCGATTCAGATACGCCTGACCATCTCGTCCAAATTGCGAATAGGAGAGAGACAGACCACGAGGTTTTCGTTGAAGTGGAGTTTCAGGGAGACGAGACCGAGTACGGGCCACAGACGATTGAGTCGGGAGAAAATTGGGAGGTGAAACGGTTTGACTCTGAAGGAGAACTGACTGTTAGATTCTATGTGGATGATGAACTAGTTTGGGATGACACACATGAGATTCCAACACCGAGCGGGGGCCGCCGCTCGTTTGCCCAAGTTGAACTGCTTCCTGATGATGAGGTGCGAGCACAAGTTATACAAGAAAATTAGCACACATCTATCGGTACGCGAATTTCTGTATTGACTGACCAGTCCGCGAGAAGCGGTCGTGAGGGGAAGTCAATTGAATGAGGGCTCCAAGCGATTATTTCTGACGTGCCTGACTTCTGCCTCGTGGGTGTCTGTGCCCTCGCCTGATCGTACGCAAGTCGGCTCGTTCGGAGAACTATACTGCATAGTGCTATACAAAATCTGCCGACGCCACGATTTCGACGGCCGACCGACTCCGGTTCGCGGCGTCGACGGAGTTCGATCGCGAGAGTCTCCAAGAGGTCCTCGCTTGCCGGTGCTCCCCCATCAGGAACGGAAATCGGCGCGACGAGGTCGACCTCGATGTCCTTCGGAACCAGAGCGTCGCCGAGTAGTACGCCCGAGGCACGCGGCGACGATGAGTCCCCCAAGGTCGCGAACGCGACGTAGCCCCACGGCGGGTCGGCGTACGGTCCGATCACGTCTCTCGGCGGTTCGACTGCTCACGGGCCCAGGTGGACGAAGATCAACATTGCACTGGCGATCGATAGTACGGCCGTACTCCAGTATCGCGCTCGCCCGGTCCATTCGCGATAGCCCGCCCCGATCGCGACGAGCGGACAGATCGCCAGACGATAGGTGAAGGGGTTCACCGAAGGGGCGATCGGCCAGCCGACGTGGTTGCCTCGGACGACGTGATCGACGTGGTGCACCAGCCCGAGCGCCGTCGTCATCGCGAACAGCGCGTACGCCCGCGCAGTGTGGGATCCGCCGGTTCGCTACGAGGGTTGCTTCGCCGCTTCGTTCACACCTCTCGATAATCCGGGGGTGGGGGTCGCCTTGCCCAACAGGCTGGCCTTGATCTCGCGGATGTCTCGTTTGACGGTCGGTCGCACTCCTGAATCGGGCTGCGAACCCTGACGAGGTCAGCCCGGTCGAACGACTCCCGTTCCTCGGCGTGGCGTCACGCCGTCTGTGGCTCGACGAGCCGAGCGCTGGACGTTCGGGGACAGCGCTCGCGAGCCGGTGGCTTCGGTCTGGTCGATCGCGGCACCGTCGTTCAGCCTTGCGCCATCTATTTCATATCGTAGTATGGGATTTATCGGGCTGCGCACGGCATGCTCTCCGTTCGCTCGAACCGGCTCGCTGGACGCCGAGTTCCGGTAAATCGGAGCACGCGGTGAATCTCGCGACGAAGCCGCCGAGCGACCCCTGCCGACGACCGCTATTCGGCCGACTTTTGTGTACCTCGCTCGTTCGATCCCACATGACCGAGTTCGATCCCGAGCAGTTCGAGGACAAGTACGCGAACTACTTCCCGGAGCTCCAGCGAGCCTACAAGAACGCCTTCGAGACGATGAACGACGCCTACGACTCCCAGCTGATCCACGGGATCGACCAGCAGGTGCTCAACGAGAGCGAGCCGTTCTACGAGGGGGACGGCGAGTTTCGGATCGAGCTCCCCGAGGAGCCCTACGAGCGCCTGACCGCCGTCGTCGTCGACCGCGAGAAGTTCGAGGCGGTGCTGGAGCGGTACCTCGACGAGATCGAGGCCGAACTCCGTCGTGTCTTCGAGTTCGAGGGCTGACGCCCGCGGGCCCGAACATCGGAGACCAAAGGCCTAAGACCGATCGCCACCTACCTCGGTGCATGAGCACGGACACGTCCGACGACGGCGACGACCTCGAAGATCGCGTCGCGAACTTCCTCCGCCGGAACTTCCCGCAGATTCAGATGCACGGCGGCAACGCGGCGATCCAGGACCTCGACCGGGAGACCGGCGAGGTGTCGATCCAGCTCGGCGGCGCCTGCAGCGGCTGTGGCATCTCCCCGATGACGATTCAGGCGATCAAGAGCCGAATGGTCAAGGAGATCCCCGAGATCGAGACCGTTCACGCGAACACGGGCGAGGCGGCCGGCCACGGCGGCGGTGGCGGTATGAGCCCCTCGTTCCCCGGCGAGTCGAGCGACGACGCCGACGACTCGGACGAAGGACCCCAGGCGCCCTTCTGAGGCCCCGTCAGACCGTTCGACGTTCTGGCTCTTTTCTCGTATCGAGGTCGGTTTCGTCCATCGAACCGCCCGCCGACTGGCCCGACTTACTGCTCGCGCAGCCCGCGTTCGCGTTCCCAGCTTCGGACCAGCCCCGCCAGTAGTTCGTTCGTCGGCACGTCGACTCCGTGATTCTCCGCCCGTTCGACGACGGCCCCGCAGACGGCGTCGATCTCGGTGCGGCGTCCCGCCGCGACGTCCTGGAGCATCGACGACCGGTTTTCGGCGGTCGTCTCGACGACGCCTTCGAGGGCGGCCAGCGCCGCGTCGTCGGACAGATCCACGCCCTCGGCGCGGGCGGTTCGGGCGGTTTCCTTCGCGGCCCGCCTCGCGATCTCGCGGGCGGGCGGCGCCGCGAGGGCGCCGTTCGGAACTCTCGCGAGCGCGGTCACCGGGTTGATCCCGGCGTTGACGGCGACTTTCTCCCAGAGGCGGCGAGGCATCGCTTCGGACGCGCTCGTCTCGACGTCGGCGTCGCGAAACGCCCTGGCGACTCGCTCCGCGCGCGCCGAGGCGCCACCCGACGGAGCGCCGAGGATGATCTCTCCGACGCCAGTACATTCGACGCGCCCCGGTTCGATCAGACGGGCGCCGTAGGTTGCCGTGCCCGCCAGCACCTCACAGTCGAGGGCGTTCGCGAGCGCCGCTTCGTTGCCCAGCCCGTTCTGGAGCGACAGCGCAGCGTCGAACGATCCGGTCGCTAGCGCTGTCGCGGCCTGTTCGGTGTCGTACGACTTCACCGTCACGACGGCGAGATCGGCGCTCAGATTCGTTCCGTCGGTCGTGGCTTCCGGCTCGACGGTGGCGTCGATCCGGTTCGAGAGCCGCAGTCCTGACTCGGTTACCGTCTCGACGTGCGGGTCGCGTCCGACCAGCGTCACCGCGTGATCGCGGGCGAGCAGCCCGCCCAGCAGGCTCCCGAGGCTTCCCGCTCCGAAGACGACGATTTCCATACTGCCCCCGCGTTCGCCGCCGCCAAAACTGCTGTGTCAGTCCTCGGTCCAGTAGTAGATGTCCTCCCTGGGGACGCCGCAGTTCGGGCACTCGTCCGGGAACCCCTCGTCGATTTCGCCCATCTCGCCGCAGTTCGTGCAGCGCCACATCAGCTCGGCCTCTCCGAACCCCTGTCCGGATCGGGCGTGCTCGACCGACAGCGCCTCGTACCCCTCGCGCATCGTGACGTAGAAGCCGCCTTCGGCGAACCCCCGAATCTCCCCGAGGTGCTCGCCGTCCTCGTCGTAGACGCCCATTCCGAGGTCCAGTTTTCGGTGCTCGTCCTCGTCGACGTCGTCCGGTCGTTCGCCGGTTTCGACCATATGCGGGCCTACCACGAACATCGGTATAAACGTCGGTTGCGGGGTGCTTCTGGTCCCCGCGATCAGTCCTCGGTCCAGTAGTAGATGTCCTCGCGCGGTGCGTCGCAGGACGGACAGTTGTCCGGGATCTCGCCGATCTTTCCCATCTCGCCGCACTGCCAGCAGCGCCACATCAGATCCATCTCGCCGGTCGGACCGCCCGAGCGCATCCGCTCGGTTTCCTCGGCGACGGCGTCCTCGGCCAGCGTGACGTAGAACCCCTCGTCGTCGAACCCCCGGACGGTGCCGAGCCTCGTTCCGTCCTCGTTGTAGATGGGAACTCCCAGGCTGACGTCCGCTCGTTCGGTCTGTGCCATGTGCGAACACACATCGCGAAGGGGCATAAATCCGGCTGCGTGGTGGCTCTTCGGCGTAGTGGCGCCGCTGCATCGGTCTGCGGGCGCTTTCGGCTCTCTCCGCCGCGTTGGTTCGGCCGTCGGATCTCACGGAGTAAACCACTGGATGCTATATCAAAGTGCGTAGTTGGGACTGCCGGACCTCCCTGCGCAGGCGATCGCCGAGCTACTCACCGGCTCGCGTTAGAACGTGAATCTCTCCTTGACCGACTGGAAGGCGAGGCGGCCGAGCAACCGGGCGGGACCGCGCTTCGGCAGGTCGCGGGCGACGTCCGTCTTGCCGGGCGGTTCGCTCCCCCCGATTCCCAGTTCCCATTCGGTCTCCGACGCGAAGCGCTCGACCGCGGATTCGACCCGATCGCACACGGCGTCGGCGTCCATCGTCCTGACCTCGCCGTCCTCCATCAGCACGTCGCCGTCCACGATGACCGTCTCCACGTCGGCGGGCGCGGCGTTGTTGGCGACCTGCGCCGGAATGTTGGTCAGGGGCGCGAACTTCGGTTTGTCCACGTCGAGCAGGATGAGGTCTGCCCGCTTGTCGGGTTCGATACTCCCGATCTCCCCGCCGACGCCGAGCGCCTCCGCCCCCTCGATGGTGAGCATCCGCACGAGTTCCATCGAGTCGTACTGCCCGGCCGACCGCTTGACGTTGGCCGCGAGCCGGGCCTGTCGAGCCTCGCCGAACATGCTGTAGGAGTCGTGCCAGTAGTGGTCGTCGATACCCAGTCCGACGTTGACGCCCGCGGCGCGGAGCTCCGGCACCGGCGTCCACTGCGCGTCGCCGTCCGTGTTCCAGTAGCAGAAGATGGACGGGCAGTGCGCGACAGACGCGCCCGCCTCGGCGGTACGTCGGACGTCTTCGTCGTCGGCGAGTCGGAAGTGGGCGGCCACCAGCCGGTCGTCGAGGAGGCCGACGTCGTCGAGGAGGTCGAGCGAGTCTTCGGCGCCGTTCGACCGCGCCATCGTGTTGCTCTCTTCAAGTTCGAGCAGGTGGGTGTGGACGAGCAGGCCGGGGTACTCAGCGGCGAGGTCGGCGGCGCGCTCCCACAGTTCGCGCGTGCACGACCAGTCGTCATGGGGGTTGATCGTCGCCCGGATCCGCCCCTCGTACGTGTCGTGGTGCTCGTCGATAAATCCGCGAGCGCGCTCGAACTGCTCGTCGACGGGGACGTCCCAGAAGAGGTCGGAGAGCGCCGGCCCGAAGAACCCGCGGAGCCCCGCCTCGCCGAACGTCTCCGCGCCGGCGCTCGGGCGGACGTCCTGGGAGTTGACGGTAGTGACGCCGCCGCCGAGGAAGTTGAGGGCGGCGAGTTCGTATCCCGCTTCGGTGAGGTAGTCGTACTCTCCCTCGGCGATCCGGCCGTAGATGGCGGTCATCCCGCTCATCATCTCCACCAGTTCGAGGTCGCTGAACGCGCCGATCAGCGGCGTCAGTTCGAGGTGGGTGTGGGCGTTGACCAACCCAGGCATCACGAGCGTGCCCTCGCCGTCGATGACGCGGGCGGCCGCGATGTCTGCATCCTCGTCCCGGCTGGTCCGTACCTCGATAATACGCCCGTCTTCGACCAGTACCGTGCCTCGTTGGTAAAGCCGATTCCGGTCGTCGACCGTGAGTACGTACGCGTCGTGAATAGCGATGTCAGCGTCCATCTGGAATCACTTCTCGGAGGTTTCAGCGGGCGCCTGGTCGCCCATCGTCACCCAGTCCAGGGCTCGACGGCGTTCCTGCAGTCGGTAGTAGCGCATCTCGTTCGGGGCGACCGGCCAGACGGGGGCGATGGCTCGCCACTGGTGGTAGAGCAGCTTCGCCCAGGTGGAATCACTGACCGCGGCGTACCGGCCGATGTCGAACTTCGGCCCGGTTCGCAGGTCGGGGACGACGCCGTGCAAGTGCGAGAGATACGTCGCCAGCGTCCATCCCGCCGTCTCCTCGTACACGTTTACCGTCCCGTACTTCCTGGTCTTCTCGACGAGCGAGTCGTAGAACTCCCGATACCCGGCGAGCGTGCCGGTTCCCGTCCGAACCGCGACAACGTTGCCGCGAGTCGCGTCGAGTATCTCGAACATGTGGGAGGTCGTTCGGCCGGTGGCCGCGAACTCGGTGGCAGAATCGCCGGGCATCGTCAGTGAGTGTGCGTGTTGAGTGTCAGGTCGCGCTCGTCGTAGTTGGGGCACATCTCGACCGTGGCGTGGTCGACGCCGTGATGGGCGAGTTCCTCGTGAACGCGGCGGGTCACCGCCTCGGCTTCGTCCATCGTCTCCGCGTCGACCACCACGTGCGCGGTGGCGACGGTGAGCTGGCTGCAGATCTGCCACGCGTGGAGGTCGTCGACGCGCTCGACGCCGTCCAGCTCGAGGAGGTGCGTTCGGATCTCTTCGCTGTCGAACGGCGTCCGGTGGAAGAAGATCGCTCCGCTGCCGCGCAGCACCTTCACCGCCGACCACGTCACGACGACGGCGATGAGCGCGGCCGTGATGGGGTCGACGATCCGCAGGCCGGTCACCTCGATGGTGACGGTCGAGACGATCACGGCGATAGATCCGCCGGCGTCGCCGAGCAGGTGGTAGAAGGCGCCGCGCTCGTTGAGGCTCATCTCCCCGCCCTGCAGGACGTAGACCGATCCCACGTTAACCAGCAGCCCGCCGAACGCGATCACCAGCGTGGGCCCCGTCCCGATCTGGATGGGGTCGAGAAACCGCTGGTAGGACTCCCAGAGGATGAACCCGACCATCGGCAACAGTAGGATCCCGTTGAGAAACGCCGCCGTCGGCTCCAGCCGGTGGAGCCCGTACGACCACTCGTCGCCGTCGCCGTAGTGATCGGCCACGTACGCGGCGGCGAACGCCATCACGTACGCCAGCGCGTCGAACAGCATGTGGAAGGCGTCGCTGAGGAGCGCGACCGACCCGAACAGCAGACCGCCGGCGAGTTCGGCGAGGAATCCGAGGAGGTTGATGGCGGAGACGGCGGCAAGCTTCCGACTGCTCGTCGAAGAGCCGCCGTGTCCGTGACTGTGCCCGCCCTGGGAACCGTCGTGAGCGTGCGCCGATTCGTGTTCGCCCATCTTATCTCGGTGTAGCATTTCTAGACTTATCAATATAGCTGCTAATATGGTCCTTCTATTATGCGATATCTAATAATATATCGGTGTCAAGTTAATAATCTCCTGTCGCAACTTTGGAAGAGATCCCGACCCGACACCGATCGCGAGGACCACCTTCAAACCCGACGGCGCCGTACGGTCGGGCGTGACCGACCCCTTCGACGAGGACGAGTTCGACCCGCTCGATCCGGACGGCGAGATCGACGACACGCCGACGATCGCCTGCACGCGCTGCGGGCGCGAGTGGGATCTGGGCTACGAGCTTGACGATCTGGGCATCGGCAATCAGGCGATCGAGCAGTTTGCACTCGACCACAAGCGCCACACCGGCCACTACCCCGACGGCGTCGCGCCGTGGCTCGCCGACTGTCGCAACTGTCCGGAAGGCGTCGAGCGGCTCTCGAACGACGCCGCCCGACGCTGGGCGCAGACCCACGCCCGCCACACACGCCACGAGGTCGACGTCGGGCGCGCGAACGAGGAGGAATCGACGATCGTCGGCGCTCCCGAAGAGTAACCGTACGGACCACTCAGACCGGCTGATACTCCGGATCGCGACCGAAAGATTGTCGTTGCGGTTCGTCGCACACCCGGGCATGGTCCGCGACGTGATCGCCATCCCCGAGGAGGCCGCGCGACAACTCGACCGGGAAGTCGAGGGCGGGCTGAGCGACCGGGACGACCTGTTCGCCCATCGCTCGTGCGAGGCGGTCGAGCGCCTGCGCGAGCGCGCGGAGGCGTCGGACGAGCCGGTGCGCCTCGTCGTCGATCTCGATCCCGCCGAGAAGCGGGCGATCCGCGAGGCGCTGGGCTACGGAGAGAAGCGCCACGAGTGGCTCCAGCGCGCGGTGTGCCGGACGTTCAGCGGGTCGCGCGTCAACCGGCTCCCGCCGATCGACGTGATGATCGAGCAGGCGATCCGGGAGTGCGCCGGGATCTGAGAACGGTATCGGCGTCGTTTTGGCGACCACGGACGGGACGGCAAGCCGTCCCGGTCGCTCACATGAAGTCCGCGATGCCCGTCTGCTTGTTCCGTGACGACCTTTTTCGACCTCGGGTGCGCTCGTGCCACTCGCACACCACTCGGTCCAAAAAGCTCGACCAAAAATCCGGGACGGCAAGCCGTCCCGGTCACTCACATAAAGTCAGCAATCCCTGTCTGTTTGTTTTTGTCGTTCTCGAAGATGCTCTCCAGGGACTTTTCGAGCACCTCCAGGCGCTGTTTCGTGTAGTCCCGGGCGCCGAACTCCTCGGCGACCCGGATCGCGGTGTCCATGTACTTGTTGACAGACCCCTGGTGGACGGTGAGGTTCACCCGGCCGCCGCACTCCCGGCAGTCGCCGGTCAGGGGCATCCGGCGGTACTTCTCGCCGCAGTCGAGACAGCGCGTCTCCTGCCGGGAGAACGCCCGGAGGTTGCCGATCAGGTCCGGCAGGAAGTGGTACTCGATGACGCGCTCGGCGACGTCGGTCTCGTCGACCGCTCTGAGTTTGCGGGAGATTTCGAGCTGAGCGTCCATCTTGTCCATCATCGACCCGAGAGTCTTGTACGCCGAGAGGTCCGGCCCCAGCGCGATGTCGCTCGTGTCGTGGGTGTGCCGGAAACCGGTGTACTCCAGGTCGGTGCCGAGGGTGTCCTCGGCGATCTCGACGTCGACCTCGCCCGGATCTGCCAGCTCGCGGGTGGCTTCGTAGAACTCCAGGGGGTACCGGTCGACGACGTCCATGTTGTGGGCCTCGTCGTCGATCTCGGAGGGGTCGATCCGCGAGGACATCACCAGCGGGGCGTCCATCCGGCCGCCGCGCTGGTCCGGGAGGTAGCTCTTGCTGAAGTTCAGCAGGCCGTCCAGCAGGAGCATCACGCAGTCCTCGTCACCATCGCACTGACCGAGGTATACGTCGTTTGCAACGAGTGTATGCGTGTCCTCGACGGTGAGACAGTACGTTTGGTCGACGTCGGATTCGACTATTTCGACATTCACGACTTCGTCGAGCCATAGATCGCCTCCATCACCGAACAGACGCTGTGTCCGGGTTTCAACTGTCTCAACGGCCTCGGAAAGGGTCTCCTCCTTTCGATCGAGGTGGAACCCAACTTCTTCCGCGTAACGGATCGCGTTCTCCGAGGTGATCTTGACGACCCAGGAAGAGTACTCTGGCGGGTCACCGTCGTGGAACTCGGCGACGACACCGGTAGAGGGCGTACGCGTCGTCTCATAGGTTTTCGTTGCGATACCAAGCCGTTTGAGTGCCGCGACGAGATCCTCCTTGAGATCGTCACTGATTGTGTGCGCCCGAATTTCGACGCGATCGGAGCTAGCTGCTCCATCCCCGCTGAAGTACGCTGCGAGGAACTGGCGGAGTTCTGCAGCTGGTCCTCCTAAGACGTTGTCCGGGATCTGCTTCTCCTCAGCACGACAGCCCAGTTCAAGTACGTCTTCGAATAGTGTCGCGACGAGCCGACTCGATACGGTGATCTTCCACTCGTTCTCCTCGAATCCGTCGACCGAGAGAGCCGCCTCGAACGTTTCGAGGATCTCGTCGCGTGCCTGCTGATCCGGAATGCAGATGGTGGTCTGATAGAAGCTTCCACCTTCTTTGCGGGCGAAGCCTTCTGCAGCGTAGTAGCCGAGTGCAGTCGCGACGTCGGTATCAATCTCGAAACGACGGTCGACTGCCGCTGTATCCCGTTTGATGCTCAGACGAACAGTATCCGGAACGACCTCGATCGTTTTCTCGATGCCGAACAGTTCGATTAGCACCGATGCGGGGATACTGTCCCTGTTGACCCAGTTGTACACCGTCGACTGGCTCAAATCAAGCCGTTCGGCGACGGGTTTGAGATACCCATCCTCATCAGTTGCGGCGTCAAGCAACGTCTTGGTTCGTTCGCGACCAAGTTCGCGGATCATCAACTCGTCGTTCGGAATCGCATCCGCAGCGACGAATTCGGCGAGTAAGTCAAATTCCGCTCTCGTCGCGTCGACGTCCACCTCCTTCGGAGCGGGAATTTGGTCTCCAGAAGTCAGCTCGCGTGCGTCTACTTCTTCGATTCCCTCCGGAATGTGACGCCGCATCGAGTGATCGGGCGTCACCGTCACTTCTCGACCGCTACGCGTTTCGACACGGACGAGATGTTCTGGTGCGGGGTGTTTCGACACGCTGTCAACCCGATTCTGTACCGGTGTTCCGTCTGCTTCGACGGACGGAACATAGACATCACCGTCGAGATCCTGTACGAGCGTGCCGAAGTCATCCTCTTCAGGATCGTCCAGTCGCTTCTCTACGAGCGTTCGGATCTCTTCGTAATGCCACTGTCCGCCTTCGTCCTCATACCAGACTTTCGTCTCCGGATGGAAGCAATTCCGCCGTTTCGAAGCGTGGAAGAACGGATGAGCGTAGCCGACGGCTGCACTCGTGAACCCGACCACTCGGCCCACCACCGCCGCGCTCGTGTGTGGCGCCATCCCAAACACCAGCTTCCCCACCAGATCGTCGCGCTCCTCGACCTCGTAGTACCGGTCCAGCCCGTAGTACTGCTCCAAGAGGTCGTCGACGAAGTCGGCGGTCTTGAGCATGTGCTCGGCGGCGCCGTCGGAAAGCACGACGTCCTGAACTTTTAGCTCGACGAGCTGGTCGTCGTGCTGCAGGGGGTCGCCGTGGATGTCCTCCTCGTAGCCCAGCTGGCGGAACTGGTCGGCCGTGACGTCGAGTTCCTCGGGGCGGACCGACGTGACGGGCAGGTCCGTCATGTCGTAGCGGACGGTGCCGTCCTTGAACGACGAGACGTCGTGTTTCGCCCGGAGGATCCCCTTCTCGATCGGCTCGGGCGTCTTGGTCGCCGAGGAGAGCCCCTTGACGCCTTTGAGCATGTCGAAGGCGTTCTCGCGCTCGCCGACCGTCTTCATCGCGTCGCGGAACTCCGCGTTGACGTCGATCACGCGGTCCTCGACGCAGGTCCCCTCGATCTCGCAGCGGTCGCAGTGGACGCGACCGGACTCGTCGGGCTCCAGTCTGGTGTCGCAGTCGGGACACCGGTACACCGGCTCGGTCTGGCCGTCGCAGTCGGGGCAGGCCGCCTTGAACGTCTCGGCGCCGCAGTCGACGCACTCGCGCTCGCCGACCTCGACCTCGATCATGCCGGGGGTGTCCTCCATCGTGTCGGCGTGCTTGCCCGCGGCGGCGACGTCGCGCTGGCTGCCGCCGGCCTCGCCAATCGGGAACAGCGTGTGAACGGCGGGGCTGAGCTCGCGCTCCTCGGATTTTTCGGGGCGGCCCATCCGGTTGCCGACGCGGGTCGGCGCCCGCTCACGGACGTCGAACGGCGCGACCTCGCGAACGGCCTCCATCGCGTTGGGCCACGACCGGGCGTCCGGCGAGAGCTCGTCCCAGGTGCGTTCGAGCGTCGGCGGATCCGCTGTAACGACGCCACCGTCAGAGCGGTGCTCTGACGAGGTTCGAGGTCCTTCGGACCTCTCGCCCCCATCGGCCTTCGGCGTCGCTTCGCCCCCCGCCGCTCCGGCGTCGATCTCGAAGCCGAGCGTTAGCGCGAGCGGCCGCCAGACCGGGATCCGAAGGCGCCCGTCGGTCTGGGTGTGGGGGACGATCAGCGACTCGATCGCGTCGCGGACCGCCTCGTCCCGGGCAAGCGCGAGGTGATCGCCGCTCCCGCCGCCGGCGGTGGGATGGTCGATCGGCTCGCGCTCGA